>ENA-OPZN01000010-OPZN01000010.1-human-gut-metagenome-genome-assembly--contig:-NODE-10-length-90145-cov-11.302506_pt1 | contig 90145 bp, 81 predicted proteins | sample MGYA00242483_ERZ504503 | MGnify/ENA primary metagenome ERZ504503 (study PRJEB26092, sample SAMD00036285) | human gut metagenome | host: Homo sapiens | study: EMG produced TPA metagenomics assembly of... | reverse complement strand
GGCTCGGAAGGCGAACACGCAACGCCTTAAACGTGAACGATCGACAAATAATCCGCGAACCGTCGCTTAGAACTCAAGTAAGTTGCACAGCCGCAACTCCCCCACCCCATGGATTCACGATGCTCGACGTATCACAGAACCTGCTGGACAAGTTCCACCGATTTCGCTGCGGACACCCCCAATCAACGCACATCATTATGGCTGGCCGATTGTCGACTTGACACGTGGAAACGTCCCCGCCTTTCACGTCAGGACCGAAAACCCAAAGTATGCAAGAATCCGGACGTTACAGGATGCGGACGTTTTCTTGGAGACTGAATGAAAGGATTATCGTATGTTCGGTCCCGAGGAACGACGGCGCGGAGGGGTCCTTCGGACGCATGAAGATGGAGTCCGTCCATCCCGGGCATTGGGAGGAACGTACCCGCGACGAGGTGCTCGTCCCGGTCGACGACTGCATCCGCTGGTACGACCACGAGCGCATCAAACGGTCGCTCGGTTGGATGAGTCCGGTACAATACCGTCAGAGCCAGGGAATGGCTGCGTGATCATCTCCAAGAAAACGTCCGCAGCCCCTCTGCCATTTGCGATCAGTCATGGCACGCTGATTCCAATGGGTTTCAGCAGTACGCTGGATGACGCATTATCGCAAAGCGTCGAACACGCCATCAATATGATTGCCGCCATGTTCGAGATGCCACGTCAACAAGTGTACCTGCTGCTGTCGGCTGCCATCGACTTCAACGTGACGCAAGTCGTTGATATCACACCAAAGGCGTTCACGGTCTGATTGATCTGTCGATGTTTCAACAACTACCCGACTATGAACGGACGATACGCGATATTGGAAACAGCGGATGGACTGCCATGCGGCGCATGCCTTATTGGCCCAGCAGGCTCAGACAAGTCACTGATTGGTCTAGCCAAAGAACTCTATAAGGGAATGGAATAACAGATGGTTTCCCCAACAAACAATCATGCAGCAAGATAGCAACACCACCCAGGCGACGGATCGCGCCGAAACGGACGCTCTCTCCTTCGGCGCGAAGAAAATCGCATTCATGATTGGCGTGGGACTCATCGCCGGTTCCCTACACTGCCTATGTTGATGACCATGCCGTTGGCGTAGCTGATCTACCTGTGTTTCCGCCGTATCATCCATCCGACTCGCGCATAACCGTCCATACGGGAATCCTCGAACGCAAGTAAATGTCGCTTCCGTCAATCGTCGACCGCAAGAGGCGTTCATGGAGCGGCGGATTTCCTTATATTCCGACAAAACCCGTACTGTTATGCGACACGCAATAACAGTACGGGTTTTCTGTGTTACTGTTATATATAACAGCTAAACAGTTTGCATCTAACTGTTCGGCTGGGAGATATATCACCTACGAAACATACAGAAAAAGAGGCACAGATTGAAGCTGATCATCTCATCCGTGTCCGGAGAACCGATTTACGAACAGATCAAGAACCAGATCAGGTCCGCGATCATGTCGGGTGAGCTTACAGCAGGCGAGGCGCTTCCCTCACTGCGCAAGCTCGCCAAGGAACTGCGCGTCAGCGTGCTCACCGTGACCAGAGCGTATAACGAACTGGCCGACGAGGGGCTCGTGGAGAATGTGCAGGGCAAAGGCACATTCGTGATGGAACGAGGCAACGAACTCATGAAGGAACGTGCGCGTGAATGCATCATGGACAAGCTCCGTGAAGTTTCCATCGAGGCCAAAGCCGCCGACATCAGCCTACTTGATCTGCTTGGCATGTTCGAGAAAGCGTACAGGGAACAATCATGAACGATTCCTCACTCCCCCAAGGAACGCGGCCAACCTTGGCCTTGAGCGTAACCGGATTGACGAAGCATTATGATTCCGGCTTCACATTGGATGACGTGACCTTCGACCTGCCGTCCGGCTACATCATGGGTCTGGTCGGTCCGAACGGAGCCGGCAAATCCACGTTGATCAAACTGATCCTCAATATGACCACGCGAGACGCGGGACGAATCGAAGTGCTCGGCCTTGACGCGATGGCCGATGAGGAGCGGGCCAAAGAGCAGCTGGGCGTAGTGCTCGACAGCAGCTATTTCATCGAATACATGACGGTCGACGCGGTGGAACGGACAAGCAGCCCAATGTACCCGCTGTGGGACCACAATCTGTTCGACGCATATCTCAGACGGTTCGGACTCGGACGGAACAAGAAGATCAAGGATCTGTCGCGCGGCATGCAGATGAAGCTCATGCTCGCCGTGGCGTTGAGCACGATGCGAAACTGCTGATTCTCGACGAGCCGACCAGCGGTCTGGACGTACTGTCCCGCGACGAGCTCATGGACATCCTGTCCGATTATGTTGCGGATGGCGGACACAGCGTAATCTTCTCCACGCATATCACCGCCGATTTGGAGCGTTGCGCGGATTTCCTCGCGTATATAACGAACGGCATGCTGTATTACAGCGGGCCGAAAGACGAGTTCGAAGACGCGTTCCGTCTGGTCAAGGGCGGTCCGGATGAGCTTACTGATGGTCTACAGCGGGCAATGGTCGGCATCCGCACATACGCAACCGGCTTCGACGCGTTGGTCCGCACGCAGGATATCCCACACATCGGCGGCACCGACGGTCTCCTGACACAGCATGCTTCGATTGAGGATGTGATCAGACTGACCAACGCCGCGGCACATACGGCAATCGGCAATACCAACGAAGGAGACGTACGATGAACACGACAGCGAACGCGGACGCCATGACCGCCATCCTTAGGCAGATTTCCTTGGACTGGAACCGTACCATCAGCTACGGGCGGTCGTACATAGCCATCTTCTTCGCGTACGTTCCAGGTTTCACATGCCTGATGGCGGCTACAGGGTCCACTCTCGACAGCGTTGCGGGAGCCGCCATCGGCGGGCGGCCTCCGGCTTCCTGATGCTTAATATCACCCTGTTCTCCTATGAACAGATGAACAACCATCATTGGATGAACGGCATCGTGCCCATCAACCGCAACCACCAGATCCTCGGACGATTCGCATTCCTTATCGCCTGCGATCTGGTGGCGGGATTGGAAGTGGCCGTCAGCATCGCCTGCGCCGGCATCATCATGCACGAGCCAGTTAAAGTGACGGATGCGATCGGCTTCGCCGCGATGACCGTGCTGACCCTCGTTCTGCTCAACGCCATCGTGCAGCCGTTCCTGTACCGGTTCTCCCCTTATCGCGCCATGGCCGCCATTATTCTGAGCATCGGCGTGATCGTGGGCACGGTCATCGGACTGCGCAAGGCATTGCCGGAATTCGAAAAGACCGTCGAACAGCTGGCCGAGGCGATCAGCCGGCACCAAGCCATTGCGTTAGCGGCATTCTTGATCATCGACGTACTCGCCTTGGTGTTCTCCCGCAAGATATCGCTGCATATTTACGGTAGCAAGGACATCTGAACCGAGCCAGCTGGTAGACTCTTATGGAACGTATTTGGGGTCTTCCGAATCAACGGAAAGCCCCAAATGCATATATCCCCGTACGACGCCGGTTCCTACAATACGGCAGGCGCGTCGTGGAAGTCGAACATGACACCATCTGCCAGACCGCAAATCGCCGGCCAATCGGCATCGGACGAATCGTCGTGCATGGCCCATACCTTCATGCCAACCGACTTGGCGGAACGCATGCCGATCAGCAAATCCTCGAACACGGTGCACTCCCCCGGCTCGACTCCGAGGCGAGATGCAGCCAACAGATACACGTCCGGCTGGTCTTTGCCGACGTCGCCGGCATCATCGACACTGACCACTTCATCGAAGTAGTCGAAAATGCCAACATGCTTCATCGCCGGCTCTCTCAGCATCGGCGGCAGCGATGTGGCAACGGCAAGTTTCGCTCCACTCTCTTTCAATTGAGCGAGATATTCACGCGCATATGGCTTTGCTTCGACCACTGTGGCATACATGACGCGGGCCATATGATCCCACTCATCCATCAGCTCTTCGGGAGTGTCGGATAGATCAAAACGCGCGATCGTATATTCGGCAATCTGGCGGAATTGCATGGCTGCAACTTTCGTCATGTAATCGTCCGGCACGTCAATGCCTCGTTTTGAAAGAAAATCGATGTCAACCTGATCCCAAACGCCCATGGAATCAAGCAGCGTGCCGTCAAGATCGAAAATGGCGCCTTTGCCTTGATTGCCTGCCATCGATATCCTCCTTTATTATTGTGCATCTTACGTTAATCGAGAACCGATGATTTGAGCAGTTCTTCGGCATGTTCCAGCGACGCTTCGCTTTCACTGCCGGAGAGCATACGGGCGATTTCGTGCACACGCGCCTCCCCACGCACTTGATTGATGGTGGTGGCGATTGATCCGTCATCCATTTCACCTTTGGCGACCACGTACTGTTCGTCCGCCCAGGATGCGACCTGTGGCAGATGGGTGACGACAATGACCTGCGCGGATTGAGCGAGTTTCGCCAATCGCGCGCCAAGCTCCACCGCGGTTTTGCCACCGACGCCTGCGTCGACCTCGTCGAAAATGAACGTCATGGGAGGTACGGAACCGCCCGCCACCACATGTTTTTCCGCCGCAACGAGTTCAAGCGCGAGCATGAGCCGGCTCAGCTCGCCGCCGGACGCGCTTTTGCCCATCGGCATTTGCGGCGAACCCGGGAACGGCGTGAACAGAAAATCGATGCCGTCAGCGCCGGAAGCGTCCAAATGTTCACGTTCCGATACACGGATCTCTAGTTTCGATCCGCTCATGGCAAGAGATTCGAGTTCCGCAGTGACTTTGGCGGCAAGTTCCTTCGCGGCGGCGGCACGTCTTTTGCTTACCGCACGCGCCGCCTTCAACGCCTCACCGAACAGTTTTTCACGTTCCGCCTGCAATTGACTAACTTTTTCCGGAGACGCGTCCAGATCCTCCAAGTCGAACACCGCTTGATCTCGCCACGCGATCACGTCCGACAATTCCGGGCCCCAACGACGAACCAATTCGTCAAGCTCATGGATCCGCCCGTTGATGGCGTCCAAGTCTTCCATGCCGAGATCATTGTCGACTTCGCCCGACAAGGTGAACACCACATCAGACAAATCAGTGCTGATGGAATCAAGCCGATCGGCCAGTTCCGAAAACACGCCGTCCACATGAATGGCGCGAAGCGCTTGCGACGCGCGATCAATCAGATCGGTGGCGCTGGATGATTCAACATCGTCAACAACCTGCGAAGCATCCAACGCGCTCAACGCACGGTTCACCCCTTCGGCGATCTCGGCCGCGTTCTCAATGCGATCACGCCGGGCACGCAACTCGGCCATCTCCCCCGGCTGCGGATCGATGCGGTTGATTCGTTCGATGGACTCGCGCAGGTAATCCGCCTGCTGGCGCATGGACGACTCCTGGCTCGACAATCGCTCCAACCGCTCATCCATGGCACGAAGCGCATTCCAAGCCTTGCCGTATGCGACCAACGCCACATCATCGCCGGCATAGCGGTCCAAAAACTCACGTTGCCGCGCCGAAGACGCGATACGCAACTGGTCCGCCTGACCATGAATCGTCACCAACTCCGCTGCGATCGACCCCAGTACGGAACGAGGCACACTACGACCAGACAGCATGCTGCGGGAACGACCGGAGGCAGGAACCTTGCGAGACAGGAACAGTTCTCCGTCTTCAGGTTCGAAACCCGCCTCGTGCGCGGCTGCGACCGCGGCCGGTGACGAAGCGACCTCGAACACGCCCTGCGCCCACGCCTCGCTCGCTCCGACCGACACGCGCCCACCGTCGGAAGGACCGCCGGAAATCAGCCGAATCGCACTGAGCAGCATCGACTTGCCTGCACCCGTCTCACCGGTGATCGCCGTCATACCGCCGGCAGGCGCGATCAGCGCGGAACGGATCGGCCCAAGATTATGAATCTCAAGTTCTTCAAGCATCAGTGTTTTTACTCGTTCGTTTCTTTATCTTCCGGAAACACATGCCCATGATGCACTCCCCCGGTTTTACGCGCCTGCTCGCGCCAACCGACAACAGGAAGATCGAATTTCGTGACCAGACGATTCGTGAACGGCACGCCGGAAAGACGGGCCAGGCGCAATGTGCTCTTCGATTCGCGCACCTCAACCCTAGTGCCCCGCGGCAACGCGCATTGGCGACGGCCATCGCAGCAGATCCAACCATCCGACGTGGAATCCTCAAGGATATCAATGGCGAATGTGGAACCGGAGCCAATAATCAAGGGGCGAGCGAACAGGGCGTGGGCGGCCAACGGCACCAACTGCAACGCCTTCACGTTCGGCCACATGATCGGTCCTCCGGCGGAGAACGCGTATGCGGTTGAGCCGGTCGGAGTCGACACGATCACGCCATCGCAGCCGAAGGAGCTCATTTCCACATCATCCACACGAATCGACAGTTCGACCATTTTGCCACGGTCTGCACGCTCCAACGTGATGTCATTCAACGCCCAATCCTCAATCGGCTCGCTTGCTCCCGGCAGCCACACATCGACATGCGCAATCATGCGTTCGTCAATGGAATAATCATGCTCGGCAACCCTGCGGATCGCCTCACTCATCTGGAAGCTTTCAAACTCCGCCAAAAAGCCGACATGTCCCAAGTTCACGCCAAGAATCGGCACACTGGTGCAGTGCACCAGTTCAGCCGCTCGAAGAATGGTGCCATCCCCGCCGAGCACCACCACGATCTCAGTGCGTTCGGAAACCACCGGCGGCTGCTTGCCGAAATCCGGCGCCTCGATATTGTCAATGATCGACACTTCGAAACCGGCCTGGGTCAGCTGCCCGACAGCCTCCTCAACCACCGTGCCACTCTCCCTCAGACGACTATGCGTCACCACCACCGCATGACGGGTACCGAACATCGTTAATCCCTTTCCAGCAAAAGGAAACGCCCTATGGAAAACGCCCATGAAGACGTCACCGACCTCCAGTGTAATCGAACAAATGAACGAAAACCGGCAATGCGCGTCGAAAACATGCCAAAACCCGCGAACACGCCTCAAATCCGTCTCCGATGCAAGCCACGAATCAGGAATGTCAGCCGTCAAATAGCCTGTTAGTCGCACATATGCTTACAATAGCTCACAGGAACGAAGACCGAACATCGTAAGAAAAGGAGAGAGGAACGGCATGTCAAACCTCGTCTTTGACGAGTCCTCCTCCAATCGTGAGGCCTCACATGGCTACGCATGGTGGTTCTCGGGAGATACTTTCGAGAAGGCCATGGCGGAAGACCGCAAGCCACGCAAGCGCGGCCTCACGCGCCGACTCGTCAACCATCCAGGCCGTCTGACCATCTTCTACTTTCTGACGCTCGCGGCGTTGTCCACTACGTTGCTGATGACGCCCATTGCCACGCCGAAAGACGAAACCACCACGTTCACCACCGCGTTCTTCACCGCAGTATCCGCCATTTCCACATGCGGAATCTCCATCGTCAACTCCACCACGCATTGGACCACCTTCGGCCAAGGCGTGCTCATCTTCGCCGTGCAGATGGGTGCTTGGCGTCATGACGTTCGCCTCCTTGATCGCATTGGCCGTGAACCACCATCTCAAGGCCACGCAGCGCATGCTGACCGCCAACGAACTCGGCACTACGAAGCTCGGTGAAATCAAAGGCGTGCTCACCGTAGTCATCACCACCGCATTCGTCATCGAAGGCATCACATTCGTCGCATTGTTCCCCGGCCTCTACAAGGTCAACCACGGTAATGTGCGCCACACATTGTGGGAATCGTTGTTCTTCGCGGTCATGGCGTACAACAACGCCGGCTTCACCCCCGACGGCGCCGGTCTGCATGTCAACAACTGGGCGGTCGGCCTGCCGATCCTAGCCAGTGCTTTCTGCGGAACCCTTGGCTTCCCGGTATTGCTGAACCTGATGCGTTCCTGGCGTATGCGTCGTCCTCCGAAGCGTTGGAGCCTGCACACCAAGCTCACACTGACCACCACGTTCTGCATTGTGATCGCCTCGTTCACGTGGTTCCTGCTGATGGAATGGAACAACAAGCTGCTGTTCGCCGGAAACGGCATCGAGCCGCGCCTCTGGCACGCCATGGTCGCGGCCGTCATGCCACGAAGCTCCGGATTTGACCTGTCGTGGATGCCAGGCGTCAGCGACGCAACCAAAGTGTTCCTGTCCATCGTCATGTTCATCGGCGGTGGCAGCACCTCGACCGCAGGCGGCATCCGCGTCACCACGTTCGCGGTGACCCTGCTGACCTGTCGTGCCGCATTCACCGGACGCCACGACATCAACGCATTCCACCGCCGCATCCACACGCAGGCGGTTATGACCGCCGTGGCCGTAAGCACGGCATGTCTCATGCTGGTCACCGTGGTGTCGATGGCGCTGATGATCATCACCGGCTGCTCGCTGTGCGACGCACTGTTCGATACCTGCTCCGCGTTCGGACTGGGTGGCTACTCGGTGGGCGTAGCCAGTGAAAGCAGCCCCACGGTGCTATACATTCTCGCCGCAACCATGTTCATCGGGCGGCTCGGACCGCTCACCATCGCCTACGCGATTTCGCGTCCACACAATCTCGAGGCCGTCCGCTACCCCACCGAGCAGATCGTGGTCGGCTGACGATACGGCTTCATATACTTGCAGTTGCCTGCAATCACACATGAATATAGATTTTTGAAGATGGAATTTCGAAAGGTGCATAACATCATGGCCAACAACACCAGAAGCGTTCTCGTAGTTGGTTTGGGGCGTTTTGGCAGCTCTGTGGCCACCACGCTCGACATGATGGGCCAGGATGTGCTCGCCGTCGACAAAGACGGCGAACTGGTGAACCGTTGGTCTTCGCAGATTCCCACCGTGCAGGCCGACATGACCGATGTGATGGCGTTGGAGCAGATCAACGCATCCGATTTCGACACGGCCGTCGTGGCTATCGGCGACAGCGTCGAAGCTTCCGTCATTACCGCCGGTAATCTGCTCGACGCCGGCATCTCCGACATTTGGGCCAAGTCCGTGTCGAAGGAACACGCCCGCATTCTGCAACGCATCGGCGCACGCCACATCATCAACGCGGAAACCGACGCCGGCAAACGCGTCGGACATCTTGTGTCCGGCAACTATCTTGACTACATCGAGCTTGAAGGCGCATACAACGTCGTCAAAATCCATACCCCCGCGCATGTGGTCGGCTACACCATCGAAGACGCTCGCGTGCATGAACGCTTCGGCATTACCGTGGTCGGCATCAAATCGCCGGGCAAGGAATTCGAATACGGTTCGAAAGAGCTCATCATGCACCGCAACGACGAACTCATCATCATGGGCAAGCAGAATCAAATCGACCGGTTCCTACGCAGCTGACACGCTCTTTCCATATGGAAAAATCCGGAATTTCATAATCATGATTTCCGGTTTTTTTTACTTATCTTATTTGCCTTGATTACACTGCAGACACGGTTCTCTCAACCGGTCGCTGTTTCACTGCATGACCGCGTACAGCAGATATTCGATATTGCCATGCGTGCCTTCAATGGGAGATACTGTTGTGGCGCGCACGTCAAGCCCGTTGCGTTCCGCGCATGCCACGACGGAGGACAGCGCCTGTTCGCGTAATTCCTGGCTTTCGACAATCCCGTTTTTCCCAAGGTTGCCTTTGCCGACCTCGAACTGCGGTTTGACCAGCAGCACGATCTGCGCCTGCGGTGCGGCGATTCTTGCGATCACCGGAATCACATATGTCAGCGAAATAAACGATACGTCGGAAACAATCATTTCCGGACGATACGGCAAATCCTCCGCATACACGTCGCGAATATTGACGCCGCTCATTTCGATAATACGGTCGTCATGCGCGATTTTCGGATCCAATTGCCCATGGCCGACATCCAAAGCGATGACCTGCGCGGCATCATTGCGCAATAGCACGTCGCAGAAACCGCCGGTGGACGCGCCGATATCCAAGCAACGTAATCCTTGCGCGGAACGCAATCCGACGTCGGCGAACCGTTCGAACGCGCCGACAAGCTTGTATGCGCCACGGGAAACGTAGCCGTCTCCCCTATCGGCGGCGATGACGTCATCACCACCGACTTTCGCCGATGCTTTGGTGACGGTGACACCGTTCACACTGACTTTGCCATCCGCGATCAGACGTTGCGCCTTGGAACGACTGTCGGTCAGACCACGTTCCAACAACGCAACGTCAAGACGAACAACCTGAGTGGAATCACTGTTTCGCAATGGTTTTCCAATAATCGGTACGAATTGTTCGTTAGGAAATACGGAATTCCGGAACGATCACGCCACTCACATCTCGCCCGCTGTCGGCCGCGGCCCACATGGCGCAGCATGCGGCACGCAACCCGTCGACGCTGGTGATGTCGGTGACATACAGGCGGTCGCCGTCAACGCGGGCCTTCGCATCGCGGCACAGCCATGCGCCCTCATCATGCACCACTTCAGGAGCGGGCTCGTTCAAGCCCCGCAGATCTTTGGCGATGTAGGTCGGGCGAAGATACGCCGGAGCGAACATGAGTTCGCGCGGATCGGTGACGCCGGTCAACACCGCAAGGGAATCGTACCCGCCCCGATTGCCCGCCTCGATATCGGTGTCGAGACGGTCGCCGATGGCGAGGCACTGTTCCTTGTCCACCGGCTCGCCATCATCATGGGCTGCGAGAATGCGCGCCTCGTCATACATGGCGGATTCCGGCTTGCCTGCGGACGAAACCGGTTCCACACCGGTGGCATTGATCACCGCCATGATCATGGAACCGCATCCCGGCGCGATGCCAAGCTCACGAGGAATGGTCAGATCACGATTGGTCACGAAATAGGTCGCGCCATGCTCAACGGCATAGGCGATTTGGGCCATTTCGTTCCAAGACATGTCGGGATACCATCCTTGGATGGCGGCGACCGGCTGCGCTTCTGCGGAATCGACGACTTCAAGACCTTGCTTGGCCACTTCCTCACGCAGATGCTGGGCGCCAAGCACGAAAACCTTCGAACCTTCAGGCACGGCACGTGCACCATGCGCGCGGCGACAACCGACGAGGTGATGACCTGCCAGGATTCGACATCCAAATCGAACCCCTTCAGCTGGTCTGCCACCACGGCCTGAAGTCGGGACGAATTGTTGGTGGTGTATTCCACCGTCATGCCCAAGGATTCGGCCTTGCGGATATTCTTGGCAGCATGTTCCACCGGGTTCTTACCACGGTAGACCACGCCGTCAAGATCAAGCAGTGCCAGCGAGTATGCTTCGCTGAGCGGCTGATTCGTGGACTTCAGCATGCGGGCCACGTCACCTCACTTGTTATCTTCGGAGGATTCGGAAGAAGCATCCGAAGACTCTTCGGCCTCTTCAGCCTCACCGTCATCATCGGCGTCATCTTCCGCAGCATCGTCAGCTTCTGCCGGCTCGTCATCGGATTCCGCGCCTGCTTCCGTCTCTTCGGCCTCAAGCTGGGTTTCGTCGTTGGTTTCGCCGTTCTCGTCGATGGCTTCGGATTCGTCTTCCTCATTCTCAGGGTCTTCCGGAGCGTACTGCGCGTCATCTTCGGAAATGCCAAGCACGTCCATGAGTTCGTCGTTCAGCTCCTGCATGTCGTATTCGACAACCAGATCGTCGGAAGTCTCATCATCCTCAACATCGGCGTACTGCAGTTCGAGCTTGTCGAGCAGACGATCCAATGCGATGGCCTCATCGGTACGGCCGGCCTCTTCAAGGAAATACTGTTCGGCCTGCACCGCACGCATGCGGTATTCGCCGGCCAATCCCTTGGAACGGCCCAGCGTGTGCACGATCTCGATGGCCTTGTCCCACATCTTCAGATCGCCCAGAGCGCCAGCGTACACCAAGAACATTTCAGCCTTGGCTTCACCGCGCAGATACTTGGCGTCGTCGCTCACAGCCACTTCGATGGCCTTCTTCGGCTCGCCCACGCCACGCTCGCAGTCGGCGATGAACGGCAGATAATCCAGGAAACCGTTCATACGGAACGCGGTGCGGAACTCACGCAAGGCAAGCTTGTAATCACCCTGACGGTATGCCACGAAGGCGAGTGTCTCGCGGGCGAAATCGATGCGGGAAGCCTGGCGGGCCACCCACTTGGCATGTTCGAGGGCCAGCTCCGGGTTGCTCTCCTCAAGCGTGTACGCGGCAAGAATGTGCAGACCAATGTTTTCCGCATGTTCCTTCGACAGGCCACGCAGGCGTTCGCGATCGTCGGTGGTGAGCATACGCCATTCGATGCCCTTCGGCATCTTCGGCTCATCAGGACGACGATGCGTGTACGGGTTCTGCGAGGGGAAGCTCACCGTGCCATCGGAATTGCGGCGCGGCTTGGCCATGTACTCGCCACGCTTCTCCTCACGGTAGGCCATCTTCTCTTCGCGGGTGAACTCGCGACGCTCCTCGCGCTGCTGCTGGTCGCGATCCTTGTGGAAGTCACGGCGCTGATCGTCACGACGGAACTCCTTACGCTCGCCATCACGGAAATTACGGCGTCCGCCATCACGACGATCATTGCCACGGTGGTCGTCACGACGGAAGTTACGACGATCACCATCACGATGGAAATCACGGCGATCATTATCGCGGTGGAAGTTACGACGGTCGCCATCTTCACGACGGAAGTTACGACGGTCGCCGTCACGGTGGAAGTCTTTACGGTTTCCGTCACGTCGATCGTCACGACGGAAACCGGAACGCTCGCCATCGCGCTGATAGCGAGGATTGTCTCCACGACCGCCACGATAATCGCGATGATCGTCACGACGCTCGCCGTCACGGTTGAACTTGCGCGGACCGTTATGGAAGCGACGCTCCTGGCCTTCCCCCTCACCGTCACGACGGAAATCGCGGTCGCGGTGGAAATTGCCGCCATTGCCCTTGCGGTATCCGCCCTTATGATCGTCGTTGTGGAAGCCGCCGGACTTGTGGCCGTAGGACTTGCCGCCATTGCCACGCGGCTTGAATCCCTTGCCGCCGCGATCGCCCGGCTTGCCCGAGCCGTAGGACTTGTGGTTGCCGTAGGACTTGCCGCGCGATCCGCGCTGTTCTTCTGCCATGCTGTTCCTTATATTCCTTGTATTCCTTGAAAATGGTCTTCGTTTGTTCTTTGCTTACGTTTGTTTACGCCGCTCGCGATTGCCTCACACGTTTTCGACGACGCCGAGGGCCTTCTTGCCGCGACGAATCAATGCGAAACGTCCATGCAGGAAGTCATTTTCGTTCAAACCTGCTCTTCGTCTTTAACACGGGCGTTGTTCAGATACACGCCGCCAGCCTTAATCGTCTTGCGCGCTTCGGAAATCGACTTGAACAGTCCGGCCTTCATGCCGGCTTCCGCCACACGGTCGCCCACCGCGGCCTTGGCGAACTCGCCGTCGATCTTCACGCCGTCAAGAGCAGCTTCGAGCGTGGACTCGTCAACGCCCGCAAGATCGCCGCCACGGCCGAACAGCGCACCGGCGGCCTCGATGGCCTGTCGGGTGGCTTCCTCACCATGAACCAGGCTGGTGACCTCCCAAGCCAAGGTGCGTTGCGCCTCACGCGCGCCCGGATTGGTCTTGCTTTCCTCCACAAGACGTTCGATCTCCGCCTTCGGCAAGAACGTGAACACCTTCAGCAGGTTCTCCATCTCGCTGTCAGGGCGGTTGAACCAGACTGGTAGAACTTGTACGGGCTCAGCATAGTGCCGTCAAGCCAGACGGCGTTGCCTTCGGACTTACCGAACTTCTTACCCTGAGCGTCGGTGATAATCGGGCTGGTGAACACGTTCACATCCACGCCACGTACCTTGTGGATCAGGTCAAGACCGGACGTGAGGTTGCCCCACTGGTCGGATCCGCCAAGCTCAAGCACGCAATGGTATTCGTCGAACAGGTGCAGGAAGTCGTTGCCCTGCAGCACCTGGTAGCTGAACTCGGTGAAGGAAATGCCATCTTCAGAATTCAGCCGACGGGCAACGGTGTCTTTGGCGAGCATGGTACCCAAACGGAAGTTCTTGCCGACGTCACGCAGGAAGTCGATGACGTTCATGGAGGCCGTCCAATCGTAATTGGACACGAAACGGACCGGGTTGCTGCCTTCCACTTCGAGAATGCCGCCGATCTGCGCCTTCAGACGCTCGGCCCAACCAGCCACGACGTCTTTCGGATTGAGCGTACGTTCGCCCGATTGGCGAGGATCGCCGATCAAGCCGGTGGCGCCGCCGACCAGGGCAATCGGATGATGGCCTGCTGCCTGAAGGTGACGCATGTTGATGAGCTGCACCAGATTGCCGATATGCAGAGAGGCAGCAGTCGGATCGAAACCGCAATAATAGGAAATGGGATCTCCGTTCAACGCTTCGGCGAGTCGATCCCTGTCAGTGGACTGGGAAATCAACCCGCGCCATTCCAGTTCATCGAGGACGGACTCGAAACCGGCCTCCTTGAAATCGATGACGTGAGCCATAGCTGTGTTTTCTCCCTATTGAATTGCGGATGATACTGCGTTTTACGCACCCTACAGTTTCGCAGAAGATGAAGACAGGCGCACGCGGTGTTTCCCCATCATCCACCAACCATCGTGCATACGGGTAAAGTTAGAAGGAGCATCCCCATATCAAGAAGGGAGATACCTGCATGGACCGCAAAGGCATGAAGGTTGCGGCTAAGAAAGCCCAGAGAAAACATTATTGGATGATAGTCGCCATTTGCCTGTTCGCTTCGGTGTTCGGTGTTGCGTACACTTCATCGACGCTCTCGGTCAGCACCAACATTTCGATCAGCACCCCGCAAACGGAGGATTCCACGCAATTCAACGACATGTATGACGTATTGCAGGATCTTGCCGTAGGCAATGAAAACGATGCCCGTGAAAAGGTCAAGCAAAACCAAGAGCAGATCGTCAACAACGATACCGATGCCACGTTCGGCCGTCGCCGCGGAGTAATCGTGTCCCTGCTCAACTCGTTTGCATCCGGCTCGATGGTGATCGCCGTGGCCGACGCCATTAATTCCGTCACCCATAACGGCGGCGTCTCCATCGCCGTGCCGGTAATACTCTCGCTGGCCGTCTACATTTTCGTCTGGCTGTTCATTCAAGAAACATACCGTATCGTCATGGCACGTATGCTGTTGGAAGGACGTTCCTATAACAAGCTTCCGGCAAGTCGCTTCTTCTACCCCATTCACACGCGCAAATGGCCGCGCATGGCATGGACCATGTTTGTGGAAAACGTGTTCCTGTTCCTTTGGAGTCTCACCATCGTCGGCTTCTTCATCAAGCAATATTCCTACCGTATGGTGCCGTACATCGTTGCGGAGAATCCGAATATCGAGGCTTTGGACGCCATTCGCTTGTCCCGACGCATGATGAAAGGGCATAAATGGGAATGCTTCGTGGCGGACTGCTCGTTCCTCGGCTGGTACCTGCTCAACCTTATCACCTTCGGCTTGAGCGGCATCTTCTATTCCAATGGCTACAATGCCGCGTTCTTCGCGGAATACTATGTGTACGTGCGTTCGATGGCCAAGACTACCGGCATTGCAGGCAGTGAGATGCTCAACGACGAATACCTGTACTTCAAGGCCGACCCGCAGACGCTCCATACCACGTACGCCGATGTCGCCCAATCCGTAGCACAGCTGGAACAGAATCTTGTTCCAGCGCCCAAGCCGCATGGATTCACAGGATTTCTTTCTGAGTGGCTTGGCATCCGCATTCTGCATGCCAGCGCAGTGAACCGCTATGAAGAGTATCGTAAGAATCTTCACCAGATGCAGATCGGCGAGAATATTCTGAATGGCTCCATTTATCCGGGGCGTCTTGCGCCTGCTCCGATGCCGTTCAAATTCCGTGAATCACGTACCATCAGCGCCGACCGCAGCTACTCACTGGTCAATCTGATCATGATGTTCTTCATCTTTTGCTTCGTCGGCTGGGTGTGGGAGGTAAGTCTCGCATTTATTTCCGAAGACATGTTCGTGAACCGTGGCACGCTGCATGGCCCTTGGCTGCCCATCTATGGCACCGGCGGAGTGATCATTCTGGTTCTGCTCAAAAAGCTGCGCGAAAAGCCAGCGCTTGAATTCGTCGCGGCTATGGTGCTGTGCGGCTGCTTGGAATACTTCTCATCGTGGTATCTGGAGATGACGCATGATGGTCAACGCTGGTGGGATTACACCGGATACTTTCTAAATATCAACGGCCGTATCTGCGCCGAAGGATTATTGACGTTCGGCCTTGGCGGATTGGCCATCGTATATCTGCTGGCTCCGGCCCTCGACAACCTGCTCAGCAGAATCGATGCGCGAAAGCTTGGCATCGTGGCCGCCGTGCTGCTCGTGCTGTATTGCGCCGACCAAGTGTATTCCGCGCAACATCCGAATGTCGGTGCGGGCATCACCGACTACAAGGGATCGGACACGTCGCTGGAAGCGCCCACTCCATACGAAATCCGTAAACGATCCGATGGACTGTCATAGCGTGATTGTCATGCAAATCGCATATCGCAAACAATAATGAAATCGCCTGTCGTTCTTTCGAGCGGCAGGCGATTTCATGCTGTTGCTTATTGCGCGATTATTTGCGACGCAGCATTTCGTGCAGAGTTTCGATGATCTTGCTGTATTTGATGGAATCCGTGAAACGCAGACGCGGGAATGCGTTAATCATACGACGCTGCTGCTTGTTCAGGATAGATGCGGCAGTGGCCTGCATATTGGCAAGAATCTCCTGCGAGGAGTCCGACCAATCCTGGACCTTGTCTTGCACCTTGTCGCGGAATTTGTCTCGGAAAATGTCTTTGCCCCATTGCAGGGAATCACCGGCTTTCTCCGCATATGCCTGCACGGTTTCGCTGAACTTCGCAAGATTGTCGGCCAAATCGATGATGCCAAGCACTGTAATAATGGTATCCGCGACGATAAACGCCATGAAAATCACGCACATCCAGTGCACTACTGGCAAAGGAATCATCTGTGTAATGCGATTCACTTCAGGCTGTATCACATCGGTGATGAGCACACCCAGCAGACCGAACACAATCGCTCCAAGCAAGCAAATGCGCCCTTGAATGTTGAATCGGCGATGACTGTAATCCCACCATCGTGCGTGGAATAGCTTTTCCATGCCCCATGACGTGACATATTCAAGCATGCATGCACCGATTGAAGAAATGAGAAAAACCGCGAAGGGATTATGCAGATCATGCAGCAGCACAATCGCAAGAACGGCTCCGCAACCGTAGATCGGGCAGATGGGACCATTCAGGAAGCCACGATTCACCAAGCGACGTTCCGAAACGGACACGAGAATCGATTCATATACCCATCCGGCAAATGAATAGAACAGGAACCATAAGAACAGGTATTCCAGCATGAGCATGCTTTCGCGCCGTCACTTTCCACTTGTATGCATATTGACTTTCGGCTTGTAGAAGCGCTCAAGACTGACCGTTTCCCGTGTGGCGCTGATCTTATCCGCGACAGTCACCAAATACCCTTCAAGATACCGAGGCGGTATCGGCGTCAAAGGAAACATATGATTCTCGATGCTGTCACGTTCCACTCTATTGAGATGGAAATCGCGCACGGCATTGCGCATGGCGGTGCCACCATGGGTGAAACCATGCATACGATGACGGCCGCCATCATGCGCATGCCAGTCGTAAAGAAAATAATCGTGCAGCAAAGCGGCACGAATCAACGAATGCAAATCCACCCTATGCCATAAGCGCAGCCTGTCAGCGATCCATACGGCCAGACAGGCCACACGGATGGAATGAGCAAACGTGGTGACCACGCCATGCTGGTAACAGACTCTTTCGATCTGCATATGCTCATGGCACAGTATCTCCTGGCCGTGAAGTCGAACAAGCTGCTGTATCTGCGTTCGTGTCAGTGGCACCGCTTTGCCTTTGCTATGTACTGTTGCTGTAATTATTTGAGCAATGATTCCGGCGTCTTGTATGCCGGGCCGTCGCTGACGGAGTTGGCGAAGGCACGCAGCTGTTCGATGGCGGTTTTCGCGGAAACGATCTGCTCGCGCACGCGCAGCGGAGACGTGCCTCCCTTGCCATTGCGGGCGGAAACAGAACCTTCGGTGGATAGCACTTCGCGCACTTCGGGAGCCTTGTCGGCCGGAAGGAATTCCTTGAAGACCTCGATGAAGTCATCGTCGGCCAGGTCCCACAGTTCCTGGCCGCGGTCTTCGGCGATCTTCACGCATGCACCGGAAAGCTCGTGCGCGTGGCGGAACGGCACACCGTTCTTTACCAGCCATTCGGCGATGTCGGTGGCGAGGGCGAAACCGGTCGGCGCTTCCGCTTCGAGGCGTTCCTTGTTGAAGACCATGGTGCCGACCATGCCGGTGAACGCGGGAAGGAGCACTTCCAGCGTGTCGACCTGGTCGAACACGGCTTCCTTGTCTTCCTGAAGATCACGTGCATAAGCGGTGGGCAGGCCCTTCAGCGTGGTGAGAAGACCAGCCAGATCGCCGATGAGACGGCCGGACTTGCCTCGTGCAAGTTCCGCAATATCCGGGTTCTTCTTCTGCGGCATGATGGACGAGCCGGTGGAATAGGCGTCGTCAAGGCGCACGAACGCGAACTCCTGGGTGTTCCAGATGATGATTTCTTCAGACAGTCGGCTGATGTCGACGCCTGCCATGGCTGCGATGAAAGCGAATTCGGCGACCAGATCACGACTGGCGGTGCCGTCGATGGAGTTCGCGGTTACCTTGGAGAAGCCGAGTTCGCGGGCCACGGCCACCGGCTCCAAGCCGAGGGTGTTGCCGGCGAGGGCGCCGGAACCATACGGGCTTGCATCGATGCGCTTGTCCCAATCGGCAAGACGTTCCACATCGCGCAGCAGCGGCCACACGTGGGCCATGAGCTGGTGTGCGAGCAGCACCGGCTGGGCGTGCTGCATGTGGGTACGCCCCGGCATGACGGTGCGTCCGGCCTTTTCGGCCTGTTCGGTCAGTGTTGCGGCAAGGCCGAGCAGCATTTTGGCGATGACGCGGCTGTGGCGACGGAGCCACATGCGGATCAGCGCGGCGATCTGGTCGTTGCGGGAGCGGCCGGCGCGGAGCTTGCCTCCAAGCTCGTCTCCGGCGATCTGCAGCAGTCCACGTTCCAATGCGGTGGCTTCGTCCTCATCGTCTTCGACCGGAGCGAACGCACCGGAATCGACACGGCGCTGCAGCTCGTCGAGAGCGTCTTCCATTCGCTGCAGCTCGTCGGCGGTCAATAGTCCCGCACGTCCGAGCGCACGGGCGTGGGCTCGTGAGCCTGCGATGTCGTCGTCGGCAAGACGCCAATCGAATTGGGTGGACTTGCTCAGTCGCGCGAGTTCCGGAGACGGGCCGGACTTGAACCGGCCGCCCCACAGGGCGAGGTGTTCACCATTGGTTGTGCTCTCGGTCATTGTTACTTCATTCTCCTTGCAGATATGACTGAGGGAGAGGATACCAGTCAGGATGGTCCTAACGGTACGCTCTCCCCCATTATCAAGACGATTCGGCGTAAAAAACTCGCTTACTCGACGCTGTTTTCCGGAACCTCGATGCCATTGCCGAACTTGACGTCGCGGGCTGCGGCCACACGGCTCGGCAGACCGTAGATGTCGATGAAGCCGTTGGACGACTTCTGATCGAAGCTGTCGCCGGAATCGTAGGTGGCCAGATTGTAGTCATACAGCGAGGTGTCGGAACGACGACCGGTCACGACGGCGCGTCCGCCATGCAGGATCATGCGGATTTCGCCGGAAACGTACTTCTGGGTGTCTTCGATGAAGGCGTTCAGGGACTGCGTTGCCGGGGAGAACCACTGCGCATCGTAGACGAGTTCGGCCCAGCGCTTGTCGATATCGCGCTTGATGCGGTGCTGCTCGCGTTCGAGGCAGCAGTTCTCGAGTTCCTGGTGGGCGGTGATCAGTGCGATAGCACCAGGAGCCTCGTACAGCTCACGGGACTTGATGCCGACCAGACGGTCCTCGATCAGATCGATACGGCCGATGCCCTGTGCGCCTGCGCGACGGTTCATCTCTTCGATGGCCTGCAGCGGGGTGACGTCGTGACCGTCGATCTTGACAGGAATGCCCTGCTTGAATTCGATGACGACCTCATCTTCGACTGGCGGGAATGCCGGATCGTCGGTATAGGAGTAGCAGTCCTTGGTCGGGCCATTCCACGGATCCTCAAGGAAGCCGGTTTCAATGGCGCGGCCCCACACGTTCTGGTCGATGGAGAACGGGCTCTTCTCGGTCTGCACGATCGGAAGCTTGTGCTCCTTGGCGAATGCGATCTCGACGTCGCGGGTCAGCGACAGGTCGCGGATCGGGCTGATGGCCTTCAGTGTCGGATCAATGGAGGAGATGGACACCTCGAAACGGACCTGGTCGTTGCCCTTGCCGGTGCAGCCATGGGAGATGGTGTCGGCACCGAACTGGTGGGCGGCGCGCACGAGATGCTTGGAGATGAGCGGGCGGGAAATGGCGGAAACCAGCGGATACACACCCTCATACAGGGCGTTGGCCTTCAGCGCCTTCATGCAGTATTCATTGGCGAATTCGTCGCGGGCGTCTACCACATACGCTTCAACGGCACCGCAGGCAAGCGCGCGCTGCTTGATGGTTTCGAGGCTTTCGCCACCCTGGCCGACGTCGAGGGACACGGCCACGACATCCTTGCCGGTGCGTTCCTTCAGATATGAAATGGCGACGGAGGTATCCAGACCACCGGAGTACGCCAGAACGAGACGATTCTGATCGCTCATGGTTTCCCTTTCTAACATCAAACGTTATTCATCAGTATATGCAATACTCTGTATATTTATGCATATACGGTGCGTCGTGTCCACTATACGGCTATTCAGCCCTTGGACACGACGTCCAACAGCCATTGCGCACGCTGTTTCGCATAATCGTCATCGGCGCAGATCACCATGACGGTATCGTCTCCGGCAATGGTGCCGAGCACACCGTCGATGGGCTGCTTGTCGATCACACTTGCCACATACTGGGCCGCGCCAGACGGCGTATGGACCACCACCAGATTCCTGGCCGCAGCGACCGAAGTGACCAATCCGGAAAGCACACGGTTCATTTGCTGTTCCGTTTTTGCATCAGGATTGGCCAATGCGGCTTCTTCCGGCTGTTTGCCCAGCGCATAGGCCACGGTTCCGTCAGCCAAACGGGTTTTCGTGGCATGAATCTCGTCGAGATCGCGGCTCAGGGTGGCCTGGGTCACCTCGATGCCCTGGTCCGCGAGAATCTGAGACAGCTGCGACTGCGAGGTAACGATGCACGTCAGCAACGCCTGCTCGATGGCGCTCAATCGAGCGGCCCGTGTGGCAGGACGTTGCAGCGCAGGCGTTTGGTCCGTCATCAGGCCAGCAGGCTTTCATCGCCGCGAGCCTTGCCGGCAAGCCAAGTCAGCAGCGCCTTCTGCGCATGCAGGCGGTTACCGGCCTCATCCCAAACCACGGACTGTGGCCCGTCGATGACTTCGGAGGTGACCTCCTTGCCACGGTATGCCGGCAAGCAATGCTGGAAGATGGCATCTTCCTTGGCATAAGACATGAGTTCGGCGTTCACCTGATAGTCCCAGAACGGCTTGGAACGGATGGCGTATTCCGCTTCTTCGCCCATGGAAACCCATGTGTCGGTGAACACGCAGTCGGCACCGGCGACCGCTCCTTCGGATCCGTGGTCACCAGTACAGAACCGCCGTTTTCGGATGCGATGGCTTCGGCATCGGCAACGATCTGCGGATCCGGCAGATAGCCGTTCGGTCCGGCAACGCGTACGTTCATGCCGGCCACGGCGCCGCCGAGCAGGTAGGAGTTCGACATGTTGTTGGCCGCGTCGCCGAGGTAGGCGATGGTCTGGTTCTTCAGATTGTCGACGCCGCCACGATGCTCGGCAATGGTCTGGAAGTCGGCAAGAATCTGGCAAGGGTGGAATTCATCGGTCAAGGCGTTCACCACCGGATGGGTGGAATACTTCGCCATTTCCTCCACACGATCCTGACCGAAGGTACGCCACACCACGCCGTAGGCCATGCGGTCAAGCACACGTGCGGTGTCTGCCACCGGTTCGCCACGGCCCAGCTGGGATCCGGACTTGTCGATGACCAGCGGATAGCCGCCCAGTTCGGCAACGCCAATGGAGAAGCTGGAACGGGTTCGGGTGCTCGGCTTGTCAAAGATCACCGCGATGCCTTGCGGTCCGGCGAACGGCTGATGGTAGAAACGGTCGTTGTGGAATTTGATGGCGAGTTCGAGCACTTGCTTCTGCTCTTCATGGTTGAGATCGTCATCGCGCAACATGTGGCGCAGTTCAGGAGTTGCCATTGTTGGCTCCTTTCAAAAATATCCAGTCTGCTTTGATTGCCGGCTATGTTCAGTCGTTGGGAAGATCAGTTGGAATCTTCGCGAGGATGGAGATGGCCTGATCGATGTCCTGTTCGGTCACCACCAGCGGAGGGGCAAGACGAAGCGCATCCGGCGCCACCGCGTTGACGATCAAACCGTGTTCCAACGCCCAATTCATCGCCGCATGCGCGCATGGATGGGCAAGTTCGACCGCGTCGAGCAATCCACGTCCACGCACGGAGACGAAGAGCGGATTGACGCAAGCCATGATGCCGTCACGCAATTGCTGGCCACGCGCCTCGGCGTTGGCCACGAGACCATCTTCCTCAATGGTCTCCAACGTGGCCATCGCGGCGGCCGCTCCGAGAGGATTGCCCGCAAAGGTGGAGCCGTGGGAGCCTGGGGTGAACAGCGCGGAAAGCTTGGCTCCGAAGGAGATCATGCCACCCATCGGGAAACCGCCTGCAACGCCCTTGGCGAAGGTCACAATATCCGGAACCACTCCGCCCGCAAGATCCTCACGCTGGAATGCGAACCAGGATCCGGTGCGTCCGATGCCTGTCTGGACCTCATCGATGATGAGCAACGCGTTGTTGTCGTCGCACATCTGACGGGCCTTCTTCACATAGCCGGCCCCAAGCGGACGCACGCCAGCCTCACCTTGGATCAGCTCCATGATGACGGCGGCGACAGGACCTTTGCCATATTTGCCGGGACCGGTTTCGGCAAACGCGTCATGCAATGCGGCCTCGTCACCAGCTTCGACGAATTCGATATTGGGAACCAGCGGCTCGAACGCTTCTCGGATGGAGGGCTTCCACGTTGCGGACAGCGCGCCCATGGTACGCCCATGGAAGCCATGGGTCATGGCGATGATACGCGCCGGTTTGCCTCCAATGGCAGGCGATGCGCCCGGCAAGGTGCGTCCATACAGTTTGGCAAGCTTCAATGCCGCCTCGTTGCCTTCCGCTCCGGAGTTGCCGAAATACACATGAGATCCCTCGGGAGCGCCCGCAAGCTCAATGAGCTTCGACGCCAGTTTGATCTGCGGCTCCGTGGCGAAGTAGTTGCTCACATGGGCGGCTTTGGCGGCCTGCTCGCTGACGGCCTTCACCCATTTCGGGTGGGCGTAGCCGAGTGCGTTCACCGCGATGCCCGCAAGGAAATCGAGGTATTCATTGCCATCGACGTCCCAGATATGCGCACCTTCTCCATGGTCCATAACACGCAGCGGAGTACCGAACACGTTCATGTGCACCCGGGAGTACTTCCCCAGCCACTTGGCGTCCTCACTGCCGAGGTTTTCCAACTGTTCAGTTGCCATACGAACTCCTCATTTCAATACCGTCTTCGGGAACGACCATGGTTCCAATGCCGTCTGTGGTGAAAATCTCATTCAGGATGGAATGCGGCTTGCGTCCGTCGATAATATGGGCGCGTGGCACGCCTCCATCGATGGCCCTGACGCAGGCCTCCATCTTGGGACGCATGCCGCTCTCCAAATCCGGCAGCATATCACGTAGGTTCTCCACGCCGATGCGTCCGATCAAAGAGTCCTTGTCTGGCCAATCGGCGTACAAGCCATCCACATCAGTCAACACGACCAGCTTGCTGGCTCCAAGAGCGGCCGCAAGCGCCGCAGCCGCGGAATCGGCGTTCACATTCAACACTTCGGTAGCATCATCCTCATTTGGAGCCACCGAGGAAACAACAGGAATGCGTCCGGCATTGATCAGATCCTCAACCGCGGATGCGTCGACGCTCACCACGTCACCGACCAAACCAATATCGGTTGGAGAGCCATTGATGATCGGCTTGCGCTGCATGGCGGAAAAGAGCGCACCATCCTCGCCGGAAAGACCGACTGCGAACGGGCCATGAGCGTTGATCAATCCGACAAGTTCACGGGAAACCTTGCCCGTCAAAACCATACGCACCACATCCATGGCCTCCGGCGTGGTGACCCTCAGACCTCCCTTGAATTCCGACTTAATGCCCAAAGCCTTAAGCATGTGCGAGATCTGCGGGCCTCCGCCATGCACCACAACCGGATGCAAGCCGACCTGTCGCAGAAACACCATATCTTCAGCGAAACAGGCTTTGAGATGATCGTCGATCATCGCATTGCCGCCATATTTGATGACGATGCGCTGTCCGGCGAATTCCTCAAGCCATGGCAGTGCCTCAATCAGCACTTCCGCCTTTTGGTCGGCGCGCAAATCGGTATGCACGTCAAAATGGAATCCAGGTCCTTTGAGTTCCTTGGTCATTACCGTTCAATCAGCTTTCGTAATCTGCATTAATGTGTACGTATTCGTGGGTCAAATCGTCGGTCCAGACAGTTGCTTCCGCATTTCCCGCATGCAAATCTATGTCGATGTGCACCTCGCGCGGAGTCATGTCGACTTCGGATCGGTCGCGTCCGGCTCCGCCGTTCTCACAGATACGCACGCCATTGACATCAACCGTGACTTTATTGGAATCGTATGGCGCGACTTCCGGTGGCACGGTGCCCAACGAGCTGACGATACGTCCCCAATTCGGGTCATTGCCGGAAATGGCGCATTTCAGCAAATTGGATGCCGCTACCGCACGACCGCAGGCAAGCGCCGCATCCTCCGTGGTGGCGCCGATCACCTTGACACGGATGTCGTGGCTCGCGCCTTCGCCATCGCCGATGATCTGGCGTGCCAGAGACGCCGTAGCCTGCGCAACGAGATCGTTGAATTCGTCCGGATCGGGTTCGATGCCCGAAGCGCCGGATGCGAGCAGGAGCACCGTATCGTTGGTAGACATGCATCCATCCACATCGATGCGGTTGAACGACATCTCCACTCCGGCATTCAATGCCGCCTGCAACTGGCCGGCGCTCACCACGGCATCCGTAGTGATGACGCACAGCATGGTGGCCAACTGCGGGGCAATCATGCCCGACCCCTTGACCATACCTCCGACATGGAAGCCGTTGGAGCCTTCCAACTCAACGGTTTTCGGCTTGGTGTCGGTGGTCATGATGGCATGGGACGCATCCGCACCGGCCTGAGCGGTATCGGCAAGGGCCGCGAACGCTTTGTCTGCGCCAGAAAGCACATGGTCAAGAGGCAGAAGCTCACCGATCAGGCCCGTGGAGCAGACCGCGATATCGCTGTCTTTGGCACCTACAAGCGCCGCGACCTTTTGGGCCGTGGCCTTGGACTGCTCATATCCCGGCTGGCCGGTGCATGCGTTTGCGCCTCCGGAATTAAGGATGACGGCTTTCACATGACCGTCGGCCACGATCTTGCGCGTCCACTGCACGGGAGCTGCGCAGAAACGGTTCGAAGTGAACACTCCGGCAGCCATATCCAGCGGACCGTTATTGACCACAAGAGCCAGATCCTTCTTACCTTCGACTGCGGAAATACCGGCTTCCACGCCAGCCGCGGAAAAACCTTGCGCAAACGTTACGCTCATGGCGCCACTCCAATCTTTGTCAGTCCTGCATCTTCAGGAAGTCCCAGTGCTACGTTCAACGACTGCACCGCTTGTCCGGCCGTGCCGCGGTTGAGGTTGTCAATTGCCGCGAAGGCCAGCAAACGCCCCGCCTTACGGTCGATGGCCACCTGAATATGGGCCGCGTTCGATCCGATGATGTTGGCGGTGGCCGGCATGACGCCTTCCGGTAAAACAATCATGAAATCCTGATCCGCATATGCGTCAGTCCAAACCTGCCTGATTTCAGCATCTGACATATTCAATGCTGTATCGGTTAGTTTGGCGGAAACCGAAGCGAGAATGCCACGGGCCATTGGCGCAAGAATCGGGGTGAATCCCAGCGTGAACTCGTTTGCCGCAGCTGCGTTCTTTCCTGCAGCATGGGCGAAGTTCTGCAAAATCTCAGGAATATGACGATGAGTGCCGCCGACAGAATACGGTAATGCGGAACCGAATGCCTCAGCTGCAAGCAAATTGACGCGCTTCAGATTCTTCCCTGCGCCGGAGTAGCCGACCACCAGATCGGCAACAATATCCGTCGGTTCAACAAGCCCTTGGGCAATGCCCGGCTGCAGCGCCAATGTGGTTGCGGTCACATTGCATCCTGGACCGGCAATACGCTTGGTTCCTGGAATCACCTCACGCTGGTGCTGGTAAGAACCATCTTCGGATATGCCGGTAATGAGCTCAGGCATGCCGTAAGTCCAGTGCTCATAGAAGTCGCCGCCGTAGAACTCATCCCATGCGGTTTTTTCCTCAAGCCTATGGTCGGCTCCCAAGTCCACCACCACGGCATTCGGATCAAGCTGGGAAGCCAATGCACCGGATGCCCCATGAGGCAGCGCAAGGATGATCACGTCATGCCCGTTCAGTACCTCCGGAGTGGTGTCTTCCACCACAAGGTCGGCAAGTTGCGGAATATGTGGCATATGCTTGCCAAGCTTGTCCCCAACGGATGAATGCCCGGTCACGCACGTCACTTCGAAATTTGGATGGGCCGCGAGGATACGGAGGGCCTCGCCTCCCGCATATCCGGTCGCGCCGGCCACGGCTACTGTGTATTTGGCCATAGTCACGTCTCTTTTCATTGACTCACTGAAAACACATTCAGCATACACTTTATGCACTATATTGCATAATTATGCATTCGTTTCGTGTCGCATAGTGGTCATTGCGAGACTATGACAATTATTAAAAGACTAGAAAACACGCCGAATCAGGCAGCGATCGACTCGTCTCCCTGCCCCGATCCCGCGCCGCCAAGCATATTCTGCAAGGTCTCGTTATACAGGTCGGCAACGGATAGTCCATGCATCGCCAACCAAATCACGGCCAAGGTGTACAACACATTGATGATCACCGCGGCGAGAGCCAAGCCATACCCTTTCATGTGGAGCTTCTTGGTACGCCACATCGAGATTGCGCCGACCAACGCGGGAAGGACCGGCACCGGCATCAGCACGGCAAGCACGAGAGACATGATCGCATAGGCATCCCAATGGCCGTATGCGGGATTCTGCCGGGGATCGTTGAGATCCAGATTCGGCAGATAGGGCATATTGCCCTGTTGTGGATATTGGTTCGGATCATACGGATTCGGCCCATACGGGTTGGCGCCGTATGGATTCTGTTGTCCGTTCGCATTGTACGGAGGCATCGGTTGCTGCCCATTTGAAGGGTATTGCCCCGTTTGGTATTGCATATTCTGCTGCTGTACAGCATCCGCAGGTTGCGGTTCAGGTTCAGGCGCACCATACACGTATGGATCGTAGCCGGCTGGCAGCTGGCTGCTCATCGCACCATATTCGGGTTGGTTGATTTGACCATACTCCGGCTGTGAAGACGCAGCGGCATCGGAAGATGACGAAACCGGAGCAGCATCAGCCGTCTCCTGACGTTCGTCGGTGTTGGTCGGCTGATACTGTTCCGGTTCGTTCATAATCATCCTCTGTTCTTGGGAAGGTCGGGATCAGGCGCGCAGCTGCGCACCCAGCTTGGACGCTTCATCCACAATACGCTTGCGGATGGCTTCGCTGTCTTCGGATGCGAGAGTCTTATCCGGAGCGCGGAATGTGACCGCGTAGGCCAAAGACTTTTCGTCCTCGCCCAGCTGGTCGCCGGTGTACACGTCGAACAGCTCGATGCTTTCGAGGCTGCTTCCAGCGGCATCGACAATAACCTGCTTGAGCTCGGCGGCCGTGACATCGGTAGACACCGTAAAGGCCAGATCCTGCTTGACCGGCGGGAAGGTGGAAATCGGCTTGGCCTGCACCGGCTTGCCGCTCAACGTGGCGAACAGCGCGGTCAAATCCAACTCGAAGGCCGCGGAATGGGCCGGGAAGCCCAACGCCTCGTTGACATGCGGGTGAAGCTCGCCGACCATACCGACGAATACGTCACCAGCCATCACGCGAGCCGCACGACCCGGATGCCATTGTGCCGGCACATCTTCAGCCTTCGGCTGATCCAGCGTGAGAGCTGCACCAATACGGTCGGAGATGCGCTGCACCGCCTCAACGGCGTCAGACCAATCCACTGCGCGGCGCTCGCCCAGCCAACCGGAGTCAACGGCGTTGCCGGTCAGAATGCCAGCAACATGCATCGGCTGGTCCGGAAGACCGGCATCAAGCGCGGCAAGCTGCTCGTCCGTCGGCTTGACTGCACCCGGCAGTGCCGGAATCGCCGGAGCGTTCGGATCCCACAGATACACGTGGCCGATCTCATACAGCGACACATTCTCCACGCCGCGACGTAGATTGCGCTGAACGGTCTGTGCCAACGTTGGAATAATGTCACGACGCAGGAACGGACGATCACCGGCGAGCGGGTTGGCGATCTCCACGCTGACGTTCTTCGTCTCAGCGACGTCCAGCGCGAAGTTCTTGTAATCCTCATCGCCGACGAACGGGTAGCTCAACGTTTCCACCATGCCGTATTCGGCAAGTTCATCGGCAACCTGGCGCTTGCGCAGCTGCTCAGCAGTCAGACCGACCTGACCTTCGACCGGTGCCGGCGGCACGGTGACGGGAATCTCGTCATATCCGACAAGACGCGCCACTTCCTCAACCAGATCGCACGGCTCGTTCAAGTCGGGGCGCCAACTTGGAGCGCCACGGAAAACTCGCCGTTGCCGCCTCCTGCGACGGAGCAACCGATGTCGGTAAGAATGTCGCTGATGGTGTTCACGTCCGTGTCAAGTCCGGCCACACGAGCCACTTCCGAAGCCTTGAACAGGATCGGACGGCGGTTAGAGACGGTATTGAAGTCGGTCGGGTGCTCGCTCGGCTCGCCATTGCCGTACCTAACCATCAGTTCGGCGGCCATTTGGGCGGCTGCCGGCTGCAGCTGGTCGTCCACACCGCGTTCGAAACGACGGGAGGCTTCGGACGGAATCTTGTGACGGCGTGCGGAACGCGCGATCGACACCTGATCGAAGTGCGCGGATTCCAGCAGGATGTTCTTGGTTTCGGCAGTGACCTCGCCATACATGCCGCCCATCACGCCTGCGATGCCAAGCACACGGGAGCCGCGTTCGCCATTCGGGGAATCGGTGATCAGCAGATCCTCGACGCTCAAATCGTGATCCTTGCCATCCAACGTGGTGAGCTTCTCACCTTCGTTGCGCGACGCACCACGATCGGTCCTTCGATCTTATCCAGATCGTAGGCATGCATCGGCTGTCCCAAGTCGAGCATCACGTAGTTGGTGACATCCACTGCCAAGGAGATGGAACGCATGCCTGCGCGGGTCAGGCGGCGACGCATCCAATTCGGCGTATGGCTGGCCGGATCGAAGCCCTTGACCGCGCGAGCGTAATAGCGATCGCATCCAACCACACCGTGAATCGGATTATTGTCGTCGACGATCACTTCGATGTCGGTCTTGGTGCCTTCCGGCAGGCCCTTGGTGATCGGCGCCTTCTCGTTCAGGGCGACAGCCGGATCGGTGTAGGCCGCACCGGTGGAATGATGGTATTCGCGAGACATGCCACGGTATGAGAACGCGTAGCCGCGATCCGGAGTGATGTTGATCTCCAGCAGCGGCTCGTCCAAGTGCAGCAGGTGCATGGCGTCGTCGCCCGGCTGGAGCTTCTCATACTCTTCCGGGGTGAAGCCGTACTTGCGAAGCAGGATGATGCCGTCATGGCTATCACCCAATCCAAGCTCGCGTTCGGAAGCGCACATGCCGTTGGAGATATGGCCGTAGGTCTTGCGCGGTTCGATCTTGAAATCGCCCGGCAGCACAGCGCCAGGAAGCGTTACGACGACCTTTTCGCCGGCAGCCATGTTCGGCGCGCCGCAGATGATGCCGCGCGGCACCTTGTTGCCGTTCTCATCGGTCTCGTTGTATTCGTCGCCGACGTCAACGTGGCACCAGTTGATGATCTTGCCGTTCTTCTGCGGTTCCGGAGTGGCGTCGACCACGTAGCCGACGACGATCGGACCGACCAGCTGGGAGGTGTGGATCTCTTCCTCTTCGAGACCGACCTTCACCAGATCTTTGGCAAGCTGTTCGTACGTAAGGCCTTCCGGAACCTCGACATGGTCCTTGAGCCAATCAATGTCAACCATTGGCATGGGTCAATCACTCCCCCATCACAAACTGTTCGCTGAATCGCACGTCGCCTTCGACCAGGTCGTGCATGTCGTTGATGTCGTGGCGCAGCAGCAGGGTACGTTCCACGCCCACGCCGAAGGCGAAGCCGGTGTAGACCTCAGGATCGAGGCCAGCGGACTTCAGCACATTCGGGTTGACCATACCGCAGCCGCCCCATTCGAGCCAGCCTGCGCCACCCTTCTTGTCAGGGAACCACAGGTCGAGTTCGGCGCTCGGCTCGGTGAACGGGAAGTAGCTCGGACGCAGACGGGTCTTGGCTTCCGGGCCGAACATGGCCACGGCAAGCTTATCGAGCACGCCCTTCAGGTCGGCCATGGTCAGATGCTTGTCGACCGCAAGAGCCTCCACCTGGTGGAACACCGGCGTATGGGTGGCGTCGAGCTCATCGGTGCGGAACACGCGGCCCGGGCATGCGATGTACAGCGGCACGCCACGGGTGAGCAGACCACGCACCTGATCGGAGGAGGTCTGGGTGCGCAGCACCATGTTGGATCCGACGAATCCTGCGGCGTCCTTGGCCTGATTGCCCTTGACGTAGAAGGTATCCTGCATCTGGCGTGCCGGATGATCGGGGCCGAAGTTCAGCGCGTCAAAGTCGTACCATTCGGTTTCCACTTCAGGACCGTCGGAAATCTGCCAGCCCATGGAGATGAAGAAGTCTTCGACATCCTCCATCAGTTTCGGCAACGGATGGCGCGCGCCAAGCGGCTTGCGATTGACCGGAAGAGTCATGTCCACGGTTTCGGCGGCAAGTGCACGGGCCTCTTCCTCGGCCTTGACCTGCTGTTCCTTGGCGCCATACGCACGACCGAAGTCGGCGCGCAGCTTGCCCATGATCTTGCCGGCGTCTTTCTTCTGGTCCTTCGGCAGCGCGCCGATGGCCTTGCTGGCCTGCGTCATCGCGGATTCCGCTCCGGCGTACTGCGTCTTGATGGCTTTCAATTCCTCCATGCTGGAGGCGTTTTCGATTTTCGCGATGCCCTCGGCAACCGCATCGGTTACCGCTTGGGCGTCGAATACCGCACCTTCTGCCACGAGATACCTTTCTCATTTCCCGTTTGTTTTACGCGAAAAACGCGCAATTTCAACGTTTTCCGACTTTACATTCTTTCAACATGACTCGACATAGCCAAGCTCAGCAGCATTACCGCCGAACTGGTGCCGAGGTTCAAGGATTCCGCTTTGCCATAGAGCGGTATGGACACGATCCTATCGGTTCGTTCCAAAACTTCCTTGGTCAATCCGCGTGCCTCATTGCCGAACAACACAGCTTTGGCGCCGGCAAGCGTTTCCGGCGCGGCGATTACATCCGTCAGGGATTCCGGCTGTCGGGAATCCGTGCCATATACATCGGCCGCATACACTGCCAACTCGTGAGTATCGCACCATGCGAAGAAGTCGTCCGTTCCCATGGTCAGAATCGGAAGGTGGAACAGTGATCCCACGGTGGAGCGGATCACTTTCGGATTGAACACGTCCACGCAGTCGTCGACCAATACCACGGCGGAGCAGCCGGCCGCGTCGGCGGAACGAATCACGGTTCCGGCGTTACCGGGATCGCGGACCTGCCAAAACGCGGCGACCATCGCATGCTCGTCGAAATCGTCCGGAGCGGCGGACGAATCGAGGAAAGCCTGCATGTCCGCGACGGCAAGCACGCCTTGCGCGTCGGCGCTCATACGGTGCATCACCGCATGAGTGACCTTGTGCACATACACGCCGGATTGCATGGCCTTGCCCGCCATCTGCGCGACGACAGGTGTCGCAAACGAGGCATCGGGCTGTGCCGACTCGACCTCAACGTAGAGATCCTCGACAAGTCCTGGATGCCATGTCAGCAGCTCGCGCACCGATTGCGGGCCTTCCACCATGAAACGGCCAGACCGTTTCCGCCCTTTTCGATCGGCGAGCTCGGACACGCGGCGGACGCGCTCCGACTTGGGGTTCGCAATGACTTCGGATTTTATAGGCATACGCGTTAGCCTAACACCATTGCCGCAATGAATACCCCGTCCATGTCGCGTTTTTAATTCAGAAAACTTTCCAGATTCATTCCAGCAGCAGTCGCAGCAGACCAGCCAGAGGGCGCAGTCCGGTCGCGATATGCAGGGTCCGACAAATGATTCCAGCGACTCTGCCGGCTCGCAGGATTCCAATACCGATAACAATTCTCCGGATTCGCAGCAGTCCGGCAACGCACAGAGCGATGCCCCAGCGCTGGCAAAACCACTATGCTGTTACTGATTTCCGGGCTTGCGAATCCCACAGAGGGAAAAGTGTTGTGCAACGGCAGCGATTTGTCACAGCAGGATCGTCACCCTTCGCCTTGCCCCGTATTCGACATGTCATGAATTTGGCAGGTCGGGTACGGGGCTTTTGCACATCCATGAAAGATATGCACAGCTTGCGAGTGTTTCTTGCCACTTTCGATTGGTTTGCGAACATCAGTTCGTTACACTGATTATCTGACTTATTGTCTGATTACGGTTGGGCGCGCGACATCATCCCATGAATGTTGGAGGTACAAGCATGAACGTCACGGTGTATTTAGGAGCTCACGAAGGCAACAACCCCGTATACAAGCAGGCCGTGGTGGAACTGGCCACATGGATCGCCCAAAACGGGCACCGCTTGGTATATGGCGGTTCCGACGAAGGACTGATGGCGGTGATTGCCGACACCGTGCTTGAGCAGGGTGGCGAGGTGACCGGCATCGAGGCGCAGATGTTCGTGGACAAGGGTGTCGCGCACAAGAATCTGACCCAGCTCACCATCGTGCCGAATATCACCGAACGGCGTACTCGCATGATCGAGCTTGGCGACGTGTTCATCGCCTTCCCCGGCGGCACGGGAACGTTGGAGGAGATCAGTGAGGTTGTGTCGAAGGTTTGCCTTGACCAGTTGACGCAGCCTTGCATTTTCTACAATCTCAACGGTTTCTACGATGACATGAAGGCGTTGCTGCAGCGCATGATCGACGATGGCTTCTCCACAGGGGAACGCCAGCATGGTATCTATTTCGCTTCGGATCTTGCCGAGATAGAGCATATTATCGCCATGCACAAGGCATAGGCGGCTCAGTAAGGTCGTTTTTATTCGACAGGTTTTTCAAGAAAACGGGGACGCCCAAACGACCCTCATAATCGGCCGGAATATCCTCCAACCGGCCCATCACAACCAACATGCATCCACATGCCCCGCAGCGCATCCGGTCAACTCCGGGATGCTTCGTTTGACGAACTTACTGATCGGATGGAACCCGTATCCGTCGGCCACGCGAAGAATGGATTTGCGTTTTATTGTCTGCATGATTTACAGTTTCGTTACCATGAACATCCCGTTTGTCCTGCTGTACATTTTCCTCGGCGGCGTGCTCCTGTTCTCCGCCTATTCGCTCTGGGAGAAAGACAAAAACAATCGGAGGTAATGCAGAATGGACAGCAAGGCACCTCTTTCCTTGAACCATTTAAGCGTCTGGTACACCGCAGATCACCCCTTACTTTCTGATTTGCACTGGATCTAGGGGCAGCGGAAGATCAGTCATTTCAGTATTTCACATTCCGGGAATATCTAACGTATGTGGCGGCGTCCTATGGTGTCCCGCTGCCAGATGTGTCTGACCTCATAAGGGGATTTCACTTTGAGGACTATGCCAATGTTCTTCTATCGGTCGCGGATCTTCTTCCACTGCCTGCCATAGCGCTTGCCCGCGGAGTAGCCGCGCGTGAAATGCTTGTACTGCCGCTCCGCTTCCTTGCGATGCTTCTCACAGTATTGCTCGCCGTCCTCGCAAAGGTTCGGGCAGCCGGGGTGGCGGCAGGGGCGTCTTGGTTTTCTCGGCATGCGTGCCGCCTCCTTTCGGACAATAGAAAAGCCCCGAAAGGATTGCTCCTTTAGAGGCTTGAAATAGGTCGTCCGGACCGCGTTCTCCTTCTTTCGGCTTGTTATCTACGATGGGCGCCATGGGTGCTTATAGAGAGTGGTTCGCGGTAACGCTACGCTTGCAAGACGGTTGAAACCTGAGTATTTATTTAATCCAGTTAGGCGTAGTGCTTTGTGATGCACATTGGCAATAAAAATCTTGAAAGACGATAAGCGGCTATGCGGGAATTACTACATGAGGATGATTTCCTACGATATACCCTGCAAAGCAAAGGCAAGGTATATTTGTGGGAAACGAGTAATCAATATGCATGAACGGCGCATGTCACCAAGGAGATGGTTTCGACATGGACAAGGATTTCCTTGCGATTTTTAATGCCATAAAGGCTGATGGGGCGAATGCAGACTACACCAAGCGCGGCATCGATCCGCTCTACTCCGTCGGGGCTGGCGCTCGCATCGTGGTCATCGGGCAGGCACCAGGCGCGGTGGCGGAAGAGACGCGCATCCCCTGGAACGACAAGTCAGGAGAGCGTCTGCGCGATTGGCTGGGTGTTTCTCGCGAAACGTTTTATGATCCTGAGCGGGTGGCGCTTCTCCCCATGGACTTTTATTTTCCGGGACATGGCAGGTCGGGCGATCTACCGCCGCGCAAGGGATTCGCCGAGCAGTGGCATCCTGCACTCTTGGCGCTCATGCCCAATGTTCGGCTCACTGTGCTTGTGGGCGCATATGCCGTCCGCAGGTACCTGCATCTCAAGAATTCGGACAGCCTTACAACCGTGGTGCGCGATTATGATGCCTATATCGGCCGGGGATTCTTCCCTTTGGTGCATCCGTCGCCGCGCAACCAGCTATGGATGAGCAGGAATCCTTGGTTCGAGGCCGAGACCTTGCCTGCACTCAAGGCACAGGTCAACGCGGCGCTTGAACAGAGGTAAGTGGTTACGAAATCATCTGTGACGATAACTTCCAGCCATACAAGGAGGTTCATTCATGCAGAGAAGGACGTTGGGGACTCGTGAGGCGCTTGAAGGCATCCTCGAAGATGCCGCGACGCCAACGAGAGCGTTCGCGAGTGACTATGGTTATGACCTCGTCAGTCTTCTGCTGCCCGGTGATGAATGCTCGTATGTGATGGGCAACCCGCCGTTCATCGGCCATCAGCAGCACACGCAGCAGATCAAGGATGATATGGAACTGGTGTGCGGCAAGGCCGGAGGCTCGCTGGATTATGTGGCTGGATGGTATTTTAAAGCTATTGATTTCCTTGACGGGAATTCCTCCGCGCAATTCGCGTTCGTATCCACGAATAGCATCACACAAGGCCAGCACAAGTCGCCCCGCTATTCAAGCATGTGGTCGAACGAGGGTGGCGTATCCGGTTCGCTCACCGTACGTTCTGCTGGGACGCTCAGACTACGGACAATGCGAACGTGCATGTCGTCATTGTCGGATTCGACAGAGGCACAAACGCTCCTGCGTTGTATGAATACGACGACATTAACGGTGAACCTGTGGAAGCACGTCCGGCTCATATCAACGGTTATTTATTGGATGCGTCTGATGTGTTCGTGGAGGCGAGGAGTCAGAAGACCGGTCCGTAAGGTCTTTGCCGTCCCGGATGGAAGAAATTCTGTAGGAATAAGGAGAGCCTCCCCAATTTGGAGAGGCTCTCCTTATAACCAATCTGGCTACCTTCTGATTACCCTTGGAGTCCAAAACAGCTTGATTTCAAGGGAAACTGGGTATAGGCCTCAGATGTGGAAGTACAGCTCGTACTCCAGCGGGGTCGGAGCCAGGCGGGCCTGGTCGATTTCGCCACGCTTGATGCCGATCCAGGTTTCGATCAGGTCGTCGGTGAAGACGTCGCCTGCGGTGAGGAAGTCATGATCTTCCTCAAGGGCATCCATGGCCTCTGCCAGGGAGCTCGGAACCTGCTTGATGCCTGCGTGCTCTTCCGGCGGCAGCTCGTACAGATCCTTGTCGACCGGCTCCGGAGGCTCGATGTGGTTCAGGATGCCGTCCAGACCTGCCATCAGCTGTGCGGAGAAGGCGAGGAACGGGTTGCAGGACGGATCCGGAGCACGGAACTCGATGCGCTTTGCAGCCGGGGAGGTGCCGGCCAGCGGGATACGGATGGCGGCGGAGCGGTTGCGTGCGGAGTACACCAAGTTGACCGGAGCTTCGAAGCCCGGGACCAGACGGTGGTAGGAGTTCAGGGACGGGTTGGTGAAGGCCAGCACGGAGGAGGAGTGCTTGATCAGGCCGCCGATGTACCAGCGGGCAAGGTCGGACAGACCACCGTAGTTCTTCTCATCGTAGAACAGCGGCTTGCCGTCCTTCCACAGGGACTGGTGGCAATGCATGCCGGTGCCGTTGTCGCCTGCGATCGGCTTCGGCATGAAGGTTGCGGCCTTGCCTGCCAGAGCGGCGGTCTCGTGAACGACGTACTTGTACTTCATCAGGTCATCGCCTGCGTGCTGCAGAGAGTTGAAGCGGTAGTTGATCTCCTGCTGGCCAGCGCCGGCGACCTCGTGATGGGAACGCTCGAGGATCAGACCGACCTTCTGCAGGTTGGCGACCATGTCGTCACGCAGATCCTGGGTGTGGTCGATCGGCGGAACCGGGAAGTAGCCGCGCTTGACGCGGTTCTTGAATGCGATGTTCGGGGTGCCGTCGTCTTCGGTGTCGACGCCGGAGTTCCACGGAGCTTCGATGGAGTCGACCTCGTAGAAGGAGCGCTGCATGCTGTTCTCGAAGCGCACCTTGTCGAAGATGAAGAACTCGGCTTCCGGAGCGAAGGAAGCGGTGTCGGCGATGCCGGTGGACTTCAGGTAGGCCTCGGCCTTGCCTGCAACCTGACGCGGATCGCGGGAGTACGGCTCGTCGGTCAGCGGGTCGACGATGGAGAAGGCCACGTCGAGGGTCTTGTGCTTGCGGAACGGATCGACGAATGCGGTGGAAACGTCCGGCACCAGCTTCATATCGGATTCATTGATGGCCTGGAAGCCTTCCACGGAGGAGCCATCGAACGGCATGCCGTCGGTGAAGGCGTCCTTCAGGAATTCGCTTGCCGGCACGGTGAAGTGCTGCTGAACACCGATCAGATCAGTGAAGCGAACGGAGACATACTCGATGCCTTCCTTGTTGATAAGGGCCTCAGCATCAGCCTTGGTTTCAAGTGCAGTCACGGGACCGCTCCTTTCGAATAAGTAACTTACAGGCTCTTAGTCTAGGAACGCGCGTTTCGCTCACTCGCCAATTGGGTTACGAGAATGTTTCGTAATGACATATTCGAAGGATGATTTCGCGAAAAACTGGGGTTCAATTGTTACGAACGCTCGTATTTGCCTCTGCAAAACCGCTCAATTTGTGGACATTCGTGTCGTCATGTCGCTTGCGACGTCCATTTCTTTTCTCAAAAACCTTACCGCATGCGCGCAGGCCAGCGGAAGGTAACGGAGATATGAAAAAGGAACCTCGATAACGTGTTCATCGAGGTTCCCATATGTAAGCCGGCTTTACGATTCCAGGAAAATCAGCGGCCACGCATAGCACGACGGCTGATGCGCTGCGGGTGCATCGGGTCGACGCCCTTCGGAATGCCCATGCCGTTCTTCATCTGCAGAGTGCGCAGACGCTCGTTGAGGATGTTCAGCTCGGTCTTGGTAAGCATGAAGCGGCTCTTCGGATGGATGGCTGCCATCAGCTTGTTCTTGTGGCTGGTCGGCTGGTAGCTCTTGCACTTGAGCACGGTCTTGCGCAGATTCTTCAGGCTCGTCTGATTCTTGCCCTGGCCGACGTAGATACGGTAGACGGGAATATCGGAACCGGCGGTCACACCCTTGATATTCTGCTCCTGACGGTCCATGGCACGCTTGACGCGATTGTAATCGCCCTCGCCGAGCAGATAAATGCCGTTGTAACCGGTGCCGCGCCAAATGGCGTCTTTGGTCTTCGGATCAACCCACACCGGCTCCTGCGGAAAGTTGAAGCCAGCCTTGTTAATGTTGCCGAGCACGCTGATGGCAGCACCCTGACGCCCTTCAAGCTTGGCGTATCCGACTTTGTCGGCACGGTTGGTGAGCATCATGGTGGCGAACAGCAGGCCAAGCATGATGGCGAGGATCATGGACGTGATCCATCCGATCACCGACCACTTGAACACGATGCCAAGCACCACGAACACAACGATCGGCGCCACGAACACGCCGCCGCACAACCACGGAAGAGCCTTATCTTCGGCGTGGGTGTACTTGAAGATCTGAATGATCTGCTTGATGGTGCTTTGCTTCTTCTTTGGCTCTTCTTTGTCTGCCATCGACTTCCTCACTTGGTTATGCGGTTACTCACACTGGAACGGTAGTTTATCAGGAACCATGCCATATCGCACGGTTTCCGCCGTTTTTCCTTGATTGACGGGGATTATCGGGTATGTAGAGGCCTGCCATCCGCCTTAAGCAGCGCCTCGCCGAACGATTCACTGAAGGTGGGATGCGGGTGAATGAGCCTCGCCGCGGCGGCGAGCGGCACCCGGTTGCCGACCAATTGTTCGGCTTCCGCGATCAGATCGCTGGCGAGCGGGCTGACGATATGCACGCCAAGCACGAGGGGAACATCCGGAGCGCCTGCCATCGCACCGCTGACGATGGTCATGGATCCGCCTTCCCCACTCATGAGCATACGCGAGTTGGACAACATGGGATATGCGGTTTCCTGCGGATTGATGATGGTTTCACACGATTTCGCATCGTCGAGTGCAAGACCGACGCTTGCCGCTTCAGGGAAAGAGAACACGACTTGCGGCACGGTTTCGTCGGATACCGGCTTGGGGTCAAGTCCTGCGATGGTTTCGGCGATGGTGATGCCCTGTTCAAACGCGCGATGAGCCAAAGCATGCCCCGGAGTGATGTCGCCCAAGGCCCATACGCCCTCCACATTCGTACGCCCATACGCGTCGGTCGAAACATAACCGCGTTCCTCCAATTCGATGCCGTTGGATGCGAACCAGCCGGCATCGGTGTTCGGTATACGTCCGATAGCAGCAAGCACCACTTCACCATATGCGGTGCGCTCCTCCTCGCCGCCGCCTTGCCTGTAATGCACGGTGGCGCCCAAATTCGCACCGGTATCCACGTAATCCACCGACGCACGCGTCACCACGCTGATGCCGCGACGTTTGAGCTCGCGGGTCAACGTCATCGAAGCCCGCTTCTCCCAAGACGACAGCACGCGGTCCTTGCGGATCAGCAACGTCACTTCGCATCCCGCGGCATTCCACAACGAAGCGAATTCCAACGCCACCGCACCCGCTCCGACAATCACCGCACTGGACGGGAACGTATCCAATTCCAAAGCCTGCGTCGAATCGATCAACGCACCTGAAAACGGGTTGCCCGGCAATGGTAACGGTCGCGATCCGGTCGCCAGCACAATATCTTCGCCTTTGATGGTAAGCTCCGACCCGACGGGTTCCTCCACTCCCGCCTTGAAGGAACGCATGACCTGCGCTTCTCCCCCGGCCGCGCGACATGCACATCATGAACGTCCCTCAACTCAGCCTCGCCGCGGAACACCGTGACGCCGCGATGCGACAGCAATCCCGCCAACCCCTTCGTCATCGTCTCCACCGTGGACGTACGGAAGTCACGTAATTTGCCGAAATCAATGCTCTGTAAGGTGGCACTGATGCCCATACGTTCCGCCTGGCGTATGTTCTGCGCACTGTGTGCGGCCGTCAGCAACGCCTTCGACGGAATGCAACCACGATTGAGGCAGGTGCCTCCCAACGTTTTGTCGCGTTCGATGAGCGCCACCGTTTTGCCGAGCTGCGCGGCACGCAATGCCGTGGAATATCCTCCTGGTCCCGCTCCGATGATGACAATGTCGAAATGCTGTTCAGTCATGCCTGCCCTCGTTGATTCGTGCGTTACAACTGGTTACATGGTAATGGAAAAGCCGTCGGTTTTCGCCGACGGCTTGAAAAAGCAACTGCGATTCTCGCAGAATGGATCACTCGGGCCAGTGTCCACGCTTCTGATAGCGCGGCTTCGGCAGACGCCAGCGACGCATCTGGATGGCACGGCTCCACGCGTAGGAACCGGAACGCATGCCCTTGGCCACGGACTGCTCGCCGAACTTTTCAATGAGCTTCTTCTTGAGCTTGCGCCACATGATCACGATGTCGATGATCACCGCAAACAGATAGATGTACATAAGCAGCATCAACGGCAATGCCAACGCCGGCCACTTGTAGGTCACGAAAATCGAACCGATCAAAATGACGAAGGCGACCGGAATGAAGAACTCACCCAAGTTGAAGCGGGCATCGACGTAGTCGCGGATGTATATACGCCACGGCAGACGCTCGGACTTCGGCATATGGTTGATGTCGCCCTTCTGCATGGCATCGTATTCGGCGTTTTCACGCTCGCGCATACGCGCCTTGGCGGCCTTGCGGCTCGCTTCACGATCCTTGGGAACCAGCGGACGGAGATTCTGCGCCTGGGCATCCTTGCGCTTCGGCGTCGGACGCCCCTTGCCGGCAGTAGGCTCCGCAGCCTTCTTCCCGACAGGCTCCTGGTCCGCATCTTCCTTCTTATTAAACACACTCATGCCTATAGAGCGTAAATTGACGTATCGACGCCTTGCCTCATTCATGTCAACGATTGGACGTGATTGGTTCGACGGATACAATGGTCATTCGATAGCATGCGGCGGCACGTTTCCAAGATGCGTATATGCCGCATATATAAGAAGGAGCAGTATGGCAGTTTTACATGCCGATGAGATTCGCGCGCGCGTCGAAACGGATTTTGACCGCATTGTCGACGTGCTGAACAAGAAAATCGCGTTGCAGTCCATTTCCGCAAAAGGCATTACCGCGGATCATATGAAACAGTCCGCGCAATTCGTGGCCGAAGAGCTGAACAAGGTAGGTGTCGATGCGCATGTGGTGCAGTCGCACAATCCCGATGGCACGCCGGGCGCTTGGGAGGTCATCGGTTCGAAAATCGTCGATATCGACGCTCCAACCGTGCTGTTGTACGCGCATCACGACGTGCAGCCGGTGCCCGATGCCAGCGTATGGAACACCGACCCATTCGTCGGCACGGTAATCGACACACGCCTGTACGGACGCGGCGCGGCCGATGATGGCGGCGGAATCGCCATTCATTCCGGCGCATTGCAGGCGCTCGGCGACGATTTGAAGGTCAATATCAAGGTCTTCATCGAAGGCGAAGAGGAAATGGGATCGCCAAGCTTCATTCCCTTCATCGAGGAGCATAAGGACGAATTCGATTCCGATGTGATCATCGTCGCCGACTCGGGCAATTGGTCCGCTGAAATCCCCTCGCTCACCACGTCGCTGCGAGGCAATACCGATATTGACGTGCACGTCAAGGCGCTGCATCATCCGGTGCACTCCGGTCAGTACGGCGGACCGATCCTCGATGCGAACACGCTTGCCTCCATGCTGATCGCTTCCATGTATGACGAGCATGGCGATTTGGTGGTACCGGGCGTCGCCTCAGAAGATCCAATCGGCGGACTGCAGCGAGATATGGATGAGGCAACCGTGCGTACGGACGCCGGCATCGTCGATTCCTACCGTCTGGCCGGCACCGGTTCTTTGGCCGCACGTCTGTGGACCAAGCCGAGCGTGACCGTCATCGGCTTCGATGCTCATCCAGTGGAGGGATCGTTCAACGTGATCTCCCCTGAAACGACGTTCCGTCTCAGCCTGCGCACCGCTCCAAACCAGCGTCCGGAAGAGGCTCAGGAAGCACTTGCCAGGTTCATGGTCGAGCATGCTCCGTTTGGCGCCGAAGTGTGGGTCGACAAGCTTGATAATGGCATGGGTTGGGCCATGGATCCAAATGCCGAGGCTACCAAAGACGCCATGGACGCCATGGAAGAGGCGTTTGGCGTGGCTCCGGTCAATAAGGGCGAAGGTGGCTCGATTCCGTTCATTCCGGAATTGCAGCGTATTTTCCCGGACGCGCAGGTGCTGGTCACCGGTCCCGAGGATCCGAAGGCCAACGCGCACAGCCCGAACGAATCCATCAGTCTTCCCAGCCTGAAAAACAATGTGATCACCGAAGCGCTGCTGCTTGACAAGCTTGCCAAGTAGCGGATATCACATATCTTTTTGAGAAAAACAACGGGCAAATGCGAAGGGCGTTCCATTCCATACAACGAATGAAACGCCCTTCGCAAATCCGCCGCGCATTCAACAAACCTCGTACTGCGCAGCCCTGCTCCGATTAATTGCCAGTGCCGGTAAAAGCCCAATGCCAGTAACCGGTGAAATAAGCGCAAGACAACGCAATCACCGGCACGGCACGCAAATCACGTAAAACAGCCAATCGACGGCATGTAAGCTCGATTTCCTAGCCTGGCTTCGCGGAGCGTCCGCGCCGAAACCACGAGCTTCCATGGCGGTGGCAAGTTTCGTGCCACGTCGAATCGACACCACCAATAGGCTGAACGCCTGGGAAAACACGCGCCTGATGGCGCTACCGTCGCCCAGGCCACGAGAGCGGCGGGATTGTCCAAGCGCACGCCAATCATCCTGCAGCAATGTGAACATGCGCATGCCAGCCAAGCCGCCATATACGAATCGTGACGGCAAATGCAGAATCTGCACCAAACCATCAGCCAGATCGGTCGGGTCAAGGCCAAGCGCGAGGATCACGCCGGGAACGGCAATGGCCGCCACACGCAGGAACGTGGCCAACGCCAAGTACAACGATCCCTGCGAGATCACAATGACATTGCCAAGATTGACCAGCACGGCACCGGAGGTTTTGCCATACAATGACACGGAAATGAAGCTTCCCGAAGCTGCGACCCATACCGGCCAGGTTTTACGAAGCACCGTCCATGGAGCGACGCCTCCAATCCAGAGCAACAACACCTCCAATGCGAGTGCCACGGACGCGGAGACCACGTCCAGCGTCACGAACATGGGAATACATAGTATCAGTGCACCGATGAAACGGCTGACCGGATTGATTTTTGCCACGAACCATGACGGCGATGCCGGCTTGGCATCGTCATGACGTTCCTTGTGCGGTACCACGCTGATGGTTTCCAACTGTTCCATCTCACTCCCCCTCGCTTACGAGAATGCGACGCGCTCCCAACGTTTCGATCAATGGTTCGTCATGGGTGACCATGATGACGGAACAGCCGGCGTCACGCGCACCGGCGATCAGTTTCACCATTTCCGTCCATGTGGTGAAGTCTTGGCCGAACGTCGGCTCGTCCATCACCAAGACTTTCGGCGCGGCGGCCAGCATGGAGGCAACGGAAAGCCTTCTTTTTTCGCCGCCCGATAATGTGAACGGATTAGCTTGGGCGAATCTAGCAAGATTCATACGCTCAAGCATGTTGTCGGCTATAGCGTAAGACTCTTCTTCGCTCTTGCCCATGGATTTGGGGCCGACCGCCGCTTCGTCACGCACGCTGGATGCGACGAACTGGTGTTCCGGCTCCTGGAACACCATGCCGATCCGTCCGAGCAGATCCCGACTTTTCCAAGTGAAGACGTCGTTCTCCCTACGTGCGGGAACCATGGTCTCATCCATGCTCACACGGCCGGAAATCGGCTTGAGCAAGCCGGCCAAAGTCAACGCGAGCGTGGATTTTCCCACGCCGTTTTTGCCGGTCAGTGCGGTGATCTCGCCAGCATGGAACACGAGGTTCACATGCTCGCCAAGCGCGAAGTCACGCCCGAAGCTGAGATCCTCCGTTCGCAGAACAACATCTCCCGACGATTGGCTGGATTCGGGGGTATGACTTTCGATGGTGCGTCCTGGAACCCATGCGCCGCCCTTTGCGAGCACCGATGCCATGCTGCCGAACACTTCTTCCGGAGTGCCGTCTGCGATGACGCCGCTGACATGCGAGTCGGCCTCCGGCTTGCCGAGTACGATAACCCGATCCACCAGATCAAGCCATACGTCAATATGGTGTTCCACCACCACCAAGGTTTCACGGGTCTGTTCCAGCACATGGCGTACCGCATCATGCACTTCCTTGACGCCCTCCGGATCGAGGTTGGCCGTCGGTTCGTCGAGCAGCAGCAGTCCGGGATGCATGGCGAGCACGCCGGCCAAGGCCAGACGCTGGCGCTGGCCGCCGGACAGTCTGCGTGTGGAGCGGTCAAGTTTCATGTAGCCGAGTCCAACAATGTCGAGCGAGGAACGGACCCTGCTCCAAATCTCATCTTTCGGCAGATTCAGATTTTCACAACCGAAAGCGGTGTCATCGCCCACACGTTCCAGAATCGTCTGCGCGTCAGGATCCTGCAACACCAATCCGGAACGTCCGCGTGCCTGACGGGCGTCCACTCCGTCAATCAGCAGCTCTCCTTCAAGCTCGCCTTCGTCATCGCCGCCGAGCACGCCGGCAAGACCGGACATCAACGTCGATTTTCCAGCGCCGGAAGCGCCCAACAACAACACGCGCTCCCCTGGCTGTATGGTGAAATCCACATGCCTTAACGCGAAATCCTTACGTGAGGCGTGTCGCCATCCCCAATCGCGTGCGACCACCCCGGCTGCGGAAAACGATTTTTCTGCATCAGTACCCATGAATCGTTCTTTCATTCCTCTTGCATTCCGCGTTTGCAGAACGAACACGCATCAAAGAAGTCCCGTATCCACCACTGTGAATGCGATACGGGACTTCATTAACGAATCGTCATACCAAGGCCTTCGCACGGCCGGATTCGAAACGGTCAAGCACGCCTGTTTTAGCGATGGCCTGCTGCAGCAGATACATCAGGACTCCAGCCACCAGAGCGCCGGAAATAACGGAAGTGACGCAGCTGACGACAATACGCAAACCTGCCCAAGCAGGATTCACGGTCCAGTTATACAGGAAGCATCCCAAGCCGGCGAGGTTCCAGCGATGGTGGTCGACAGCAAATCCCAACGTTTGTATGCAAAAATCGCAAAACCGATTTCGGCAGTGAGGCCTTGGCAGATACCGATAATCAAAGAACCGCCGATGCCCCACGGATTGCCCATGGCAAGCTCCAGAGCGGCGGCAAGGGTTTCAGCGAACAACGCAGCGCCAGGCTTTCGCACGATGATGGCGGCCAGCGGACCCGCAAACAGCCAGATGCCGTTCAACAAGCCTTCGAAGCCCGGCGTCACCGCTTCGAAAAGCGTAATCGGAGCGGCGCAGATGACATCCCAGCCCCAGAAAATCACGCCAGCCGCAACCGCGATGATAGCGGCCACGACGATGTCAACAACTCGCCATTTATTGTTATGCTTCTTCACCACGGAAGATTCATTTACGGTCATGAATGTGCCTTTCTCTATGTCAAGGCACGGGAAAAGAGAGACGTCCGTGCGCCGGCATTACCCGGTATACGTTCATACGGTTGAAGCGCTTGCTTCCTCTCAGCCATACGGCCCCCGTGTCTGCGCTTGATACTACACAAGGCACAAGATTTTCACAAGGGTCATTTCATTTCGCTTCGTTTTCCACCCAGACGTTCCCCGGATGAGCTGTGAATCCGCAGCCGCATTAGGCCACTGTCCATGCCGCAGGTCATGACGGCCTGGATACGTGCCCCGCACATCACATAGGTCTGCGCATCAACGATTCGGCCAGATTCCTGAACGTCTCGCCAATGCCATCGGCGCGCAACGCGCCATCCTCGTTCAACACGGCGGGGCGGCCGGCCTCACCGGTCTCACGCAATTCCGGCTCCAACGGTAGCTGTGCGAGCAAAGGAACATCATAGCCAAGGCTTTCGGTCAACTGCTCCGACACACGCGCACCCCCACCTTCGCCGAAAATCCGCAGGCGTTCGCCCTGATGCTCGTAATAGCTCATGTTCTCCACAACGCCGCGTACCTTCATCGGTACCTGCAATGCCACCAGGCCGGAGCGGACCGCAATGTCCGAGGCGGATGGCTGCGGCGTGGTGACCACCACCAGTTCCGCGTTCGGCAGAGCCTGCGCCACGGAAATCGCCATGTCGCCGGTACCTGGTGCCAAGTCGAGCAGCAGCACGTCAGGCTCGCCCCACCATACGTCTGAAAGGAATTGTTCAAGAGAACGCTGCAATCGCGGGCCTCGCCAAAGGATCGCACGATCGGCGCCGGCAAACATGCCGATGGAAATCAATTTCACACCCCATGCGGTAACTGGCATGAGCATGCCGTTCAGATTGGTGGGTTGCGCATGCACGTCGAACAGTCGCGGCAGTGAGAAACCATAGATGTCGGCGTCGATGGCGGCCGTGTCGTACCCCAATGCGGCAAATGTGGCAGCAAGATTCGCAGTGACGGAAGACTTGCCGACGCCTCCTTTGCCGGATGCTATGGCGAAAATACGGGTTTTGATGCCCGGCTTGTTGAACGGATTCTGTTTGCGTTCGGCCTTGAGGCCTGCCACAAGTTGGGTGAGCTTGTCTTGACTCATGGACCCGACTTCGATGCGCGGCAGCAATGTCGCTTCCGGATATGACGACACCGCTCCGTTGATCTGGTTGGTGATAGTCTGCGACAGTGGACAGCCTTCCACCGTCAGTTCGACCTCCACACGAACCTCGTAGGTGTTCGTCTTACCTTCCACCGGTATCGCGTCTATGGCTGCGATCATGCCCAAATCGGTCACGGATCGGCCCAGTTCCGGGTCGATTACTTTGCTGAGTCGCTCATAGATGCGCGCTTCGATGGTGCGCTCGTCGGTCATGGTTCCTCCTTTAGCCGCGTACCAGACTAGCGTCTGGAAGCGCGGCATGCCAGAGCCTTCTTGTGATTACGTTGCCGGCTTGATATGGCACGCGTCACACCGTTCCGTTTTCCAGCAGCAGTTTGAACTGGTCCTCGTCCAGCATGGCGATTCCCAATTCCTCGGCTTTGGCGGCTTTGGCACCAGCGTTTTCGCCGACGACCACCCAATCGGTTTTCTTGCTGACCGATCCTGCGGCCTTTCCACCGCGGGAGATAATCGCCTCTTTGGCGGAATCCCGCGAGAAATCAACCAACGAACCAGTGACGACCACTGTCTTGCCTTCCAGTGTCTGCGGCAGAGCACTGGTCTGTGCCTGTCCGACTCCCACTCCGGCTGCCTTCCATGCTTCCAGCACCATGCCACGCCAATCGCCTGGATTCTTGGCCGAAGCAAACCAGGTGACCACGGATTCGGCAATTTCCGGACCGATGCCGTCTATCTGTGACAGTTCATCCACGCTGGCTTGTTCGATGGCGTCGAGCGAACCGAATGTGTTGGCGATGGTACGCGCCGTGGGAGGACCGAGCCGTCGAATGGACAGGGCCACAAGCACACGCCATAGGTCGGCATGGCGCGCCTTGTCCATTTCGTCAAGCATTTTCCTCGTGTTTTCCGCGGGGCGTATATATATCGGCTGCACACTGGATGTTCCGGAACGCGACACCTTGGTTTCCTCGCGAACGACCACGGCATCTTCAGGCACGTCATATTCGGGATATTCCGCGGATTCGTCGACGGAGTCCTTACGTTTTCTTGCAACTGTAGGAGCTGTCCAGAACGCCGGAACCTGATGCCACAGTCCCGATCCGCCAATGCGTTTGCGTATCTTTTTCGGCTTGCCGTTCTTGCCGATGGTTTCGTGGATTTCGATGATCGGCGCTTCACGCCATACGCGAACATCCTGCAGATCGGCGGACGTCAACGAAAACAGACCGGCTTCGCTGGACAGCACCGGTGTTTGGCGGGCCGGCAGCTCCAGACCTTCCACAGGCTCGTACGGTTCGGGCTCCGCGCCCGGCTCCACCACGATTTCCGTGATGTTCGGCGCGTAGGTGGCCGTCGAATCGGGGCGATCCTCTTCCGGATTCGTCAACGCGATGGCGGATTGGTCGCCTAAATGCTCGATATCGAACGCTTTCCTGGATGCCAGATTGATGATGCGTTCGGTCAACTGTGCCGGGCAGGATTCCACGTTCGGGCAGCGGATGTCCTTGTCCCCCTCTTTGGCCGGAGCGAGTTCCGCCCCGCAGCTCGGGCAGTGCGAAGGCATCACGAAACGGCGCAGCTGGCCTTCGTGTCCTTCCCTGCGTTCTAGCACAGGACCTACGAGTTCGGGAATCACATCGCCCGCCTTACGCACCACAACGGTGTCTCCGATGAGCACACCCTTGCGTTCCACTTCGAATGGATTGTGCAAGGTGGTTCTCGACACCGTCGAACCCGCAACATATACGGGCTTCAATATGGCCACTGGGGTCACACGGCCGGTGCGCCCCACCTGCACGGTGATGTCAAGCAGTTCCGTATTGACTTCCTCCGGCGGGTACTTGTAGGCGATGGACCAACGCGGAGCACGCGAGGTCGCGCCCAACGATCGTTGCAATCCCAAATCATCCACTTTTACGACAATGCCGTCGAGCGCGTGTTCGATGTCTCCACGATGCTCGCCGTAGTAATCGATCATGTCGAGAATCTGGCTGAATGTGGTGACCTCACGGTTATGTGGCGAAACGGGTATGCCCCACTTCTTATACAACCCATACGCTTCGGATTGGTTGTTGACCGCATCATGGTCGGCACCACGTTTGGCGCCCCACTGGAGCGTTCCAATGCCATGCGCATAGAAGCTCAGCCTTCTGGTGGCGGTGATGCGCGGATCCTTCTGCCGCAGGCTTCCGGCAGCCGCGTTACGTGGATTGGCGAAAGGCGCGCGCCCAGCATCCTCGTTTTCTTTGTTGAGCGTGTTGAAATCGTCCCATCGCATGAAGACCTCACCGCGGATCTCCACGAATTCGGGAATGTCTTCTTCCGGTCCCGCAAGATTCTGCGGAATGGTGGAGATGGTGCGCACATTGAGCGTGATATCCTCGCCGATCACGCCGTCACCTCTGGTCAGACCTTGCTCGAGCACGCCGTTACGGTAGATGAGGTTAAGCGCAAGACCGTCGATTTTCACTTCGCATGTCATCGGCAAAGGCTTCGTCTCAGGCCAATCAAGTCCCCGAATAACACCGTCGTACCATTCATGCAGTTCCTCAAGCGAAAAGACATCGTCAAGACTCATCATGCGAGACGGGTGGCGTACCGATGCGAAATCATTGGAGAAGGTGCCTCCGACACGATGCGTCGGCGATTGCGCGGAATCGAGGGATGGGAACTGGGCTTCCAACGCCTGCAGACAACGTATTCTCGCATCATAGGCGGCGTCGGACGAGACCGGCGCGTCATCGATGTAGTATGCGATCTGGTCGGATTCCACCCACGCCGCCACACGCGCCCACAATCGAGCCGCGGCTTCAGCACTGATGGACGAGACATCAAGTCGGGTCAACCGCATGGCGTCGGCATCGGTTGGCTGCAATGCGGCGATCCAGCGTTCACTGCCCGGCGCATATGAGCTGACTCCCCCGTCGGGAACCACAGCGGTTGACGCGGAGCCCGTATCGCCGCCCATTTCAGAAGCGTCAAAATCCCATGCGAGTTGTTCGGAATCGTCATGCCTTGTCATTGTCATTGCCTTGTCACTGTCTTCAATGTTTTGCCGGTCAGAGCCGCCATGCACACATTATCGCACAAATGTTCGATTTGCTGCATCGCCAACGTCTGTTTGGCGCACTGCGGAAAGCACGCCGTTCAGTTGTTCAACGACCTCAGGAACTGCATCTGCACCACGTCGGCACCGTCGCGCTCCTCGTCATCCATCCTTGAAGCGGCAACCGAAAGCGTACGTGCCGGCACGAACATGCCTTCATCCACACAGACCCGCGCGGCCTTGCGTACCAAGGATGCGACCTGGGTATTGGGCCATACCGGCAGTCCCGCTTGGGTAAGCACGTGCATGGCTTCCGGAACGTCGGTGGGCACCGGAATGCATTGCGATTGCGCGCGTCCGATCAATTCCTGCAGCTCGCTCTCCAGCATGGCGATTCGCCCGGGGGCAATCTCCTCGCTCATGATGTACGCGCGCCGCGATCGTCGAAGTGGTCGCACATCCATTCCGCATAGGCGAGTCTGTAATAGGCGAACGACGCATCCTCACGGTCAAGTGCGACGTGCAACGCGTTGAGGCAAGCCGCTCTGGCCGGATCCCAATCCTCGGCGCGCGCCAGTTGAACCGCCAGCTTGAGATGAGAAAGCGGGTAGGCCGGCGCATATCGCACCATCGCATTGAGATGCGGCAACGCGGCCTTCACGCCTTTGACCTGTGCAAGCACGTCGGCGAGTTCCATATGCGCGTAGAACAGATTGTCCGGAATCAGCACGGTCCGTTCGCCTTCCGTGGCGAACATGCGATTGTAGATGACGCGTTCCGCATACGAGTTGAAATACCGCGGCACGCCCGGATTCGAAGCGAACAGTCGGTCCATTCGCTCCAACGCCGCTTCGGCCAGTTCCACGCTTTGGTCGACCTGTCCTGAGAACAGCAGGTCTCTCGCCTTGATGCGTTCCGCGTCAAGCTCGTCGGCCAAGCGGAAGGAGAAGTCCGGAGTGTCTTTGCCATCGATGAGCGCACTCGTCACCTGCGGAGCCAACGACGTCAATTCCGGGTCGGCAATGGTGTTGATGACGTCCATGGCCTGCTTTGCCTTGGCCACCGATTCCAGATGGGAGTCCTGCGCGATTCTGTGGAATTCGCCAACCGCGCGCTGCAGCAGGTCGACGCGCTGAATGGACAACCCCGACATGTCACGGCAGCCGAACAGCTGTGCCGTGTCATGGTCGAATATGGCGTCGGAAAGCTCAGGCTCCTCCTGACTTCCGGATGGGGAGAAACGACTATCGCGCAAATCGAACGTGGCGTCCACTGGCTTCAATGCGCCGAGGCCGTCCACATCCATTTCCGCATCGAACATACGGTATGTGCCTGTTGGATCAGACAATCCGCACTCGCCCAGACGCTCCATGAATTCGCTTCTGGTGAAGGTGACCGTCACCAGATTGCGTACGGTCGGATTCTTGCGAAGCTGGCTTAATGGATCATCACCATTCCCATCGAAATCGCCGAAGCCGATCAGTCCCGCGTCAAGAGCGCCATCATGCACGCCCTGTGCGGAACCGTCGTCCACGCTAGAGGAATCGTTCGCAGTCTCGTCGGGAACCGCGAACGTCACTTCGTCGAAGTCGATATCCCGCATCAGATCCTCGAATTGGCTGTTCAACGCATCATCCGTATCCTCGGAGTTGACGCCATCAACGCCCATGTCGGCGGATCTCGGCGCCACCGGACGGGACGGGTCTCCATGGAAATCGCCGTCCTTCGGATCGGCCTTGGACCCAGAAACACCCATATCTCCAGTACGAATGCGTTCGAAAGCCGCCAAAGCCTCGCTCATCAGCTCGCTGATGGCGGAATCCTGCTCGGCCACGGCCTCTTCCAAACCAATCGAATCGATATGCATCGACACACGCTGTATGCCCGGATCGGCGCCAAAACTCAACGCGGCCATCATCAGCCCAACACGCAGATTGTAGTCCGCGCTCATGCGGGCGCGTTCGGCGTCCGTCATATCCACCCATGCGTGGCGGGACACGTCATATTTGGTGGATGGCATCATGGAAACGCCGGCAGAGGTGAAACCGATGGCCATATTGCCGTCTTGGAGGCTGCATCGGAAGTCCACGTCGAAGCGGTATGGCAGGCGCATGCTGCGCAATAGTCTCGACATTGTCTGGCGGTATACCCATTCCGAACCGCCTTCGGTTCCGAAGGCGGTACCATCCTCGCCGTCCTTCGTGTTTTCGGCGATGGAACGTCTGGTTTCCGCGGCGATGTCCACCAGGCGCATGACGGCTTGGACGCCGTCATCCTGCTGTGAGTCGAGGATCGCGCCGAATTCGTCGTCCGGTTTCAATGCGATCAGCGCCGGATTTTCCAGTAGCGCCATGTCGATTTGCGCGGCTTCCGCGCGGGTTACGGTGTCTTCTGTGGGCAGCTTGCCGATACGGGCGTTGCGTTCCAGCCATGAACTGACTGCGGCGAAACGGTTGAGGTTGCCTTCGATGTTCAGCGCGCGCAGCGATGCCGAGAACGGCAGTGTGGAATCCCAAGCGAAGAAATAGCAGCCCGAGTAGCTGGACGTGTATAGGTGCAATGGTTCCGCGCCGTGTACTGCTTCGAGCCCTTGGTCTTTGTCAAGGGCGCCTGCCTCGCGCATGAGGTCGGCGAAATAATCCTCAAGTCCGGATGCGCGCATGCCATGGGAGCGTGCGCTCATCGTGTCTCTGATGGATCGGCGGATCGCGCCCATCGGCGCCTCTCGGTTGAGCCTGCGGAAGATGTTGCCCGTGCCGAATCCCACGAGTAGCCCGTTCATTTGCGGCAGCATGTAGGCTGCGAAGAATGCGATGGTGATGGCATCCCTGTATTCCAGATCGAATCGCATGGTTTCCGGCAGGTTGGCACGCATCTGTTCGAGCGTGTAGCGGTTGCCGACTTTCAGCCAGGATGCGAGCCACATCATGCGGCCACCGGGCATGCGTCCCACGACACCGCCTTGCGACGCGCGCACCATCTTCGGCGCGCCGTTTGTCGCGTGTCCGAATCGTGGACCGTCTGGCAGGGTGAGGGTTTCTTCTTTGACGAATATGAATCGTGGTTCCAGATCCTGCACGTCCATTTCGGGATTGGTGCCCGCGAAGACGCGTGCTTTGCTGTCGGCGAGCGCGATTTGCGCGAAGTGGTTGTTGTCGGTGAATAGTCCGATGGAGAAGGCTTTGCCTTGGGTTTGTGGCAGTTGCGCCCAGCCGAGTTGGAGTGTGCTTGGTATGCCTTCGAAGCCTTTGATGATGCGTCGTTTGATGAGTGGGTTGAGTTTGATGGCGTTGCGGGTGAGTTCATCGACGATGTCGTCTGGCGTGTCGAGGGCTTTGCCGAAGGGGTTGGCGTCGGCGGTGTTGTGGGGGTGTTTGTTGTGGTTGATGAGTTGTCGTACCCCTTGCATGGCGTGGTTGAGCATGGTCCGTCCTTGGTGTGGATGGTGTGCTGATGGCGATGCTGGTGTGAGGTGTGACATGTGGGCCATTCTTTCAATTCAATGCGACATGCAGCCTTTAGAATAAAGTTCGTGACTTTTTCGAAACAGCGTTTTCAGGCGCGTCATCGTGTGTGCGCAGCTATTGTAGCCGCTTTTGTTGTGGTGGTGTTGGTTGAGTGCGTGTTGTGTAATGTGCCGTTTTTCCGCTCGTTGGCGGCGTCGGGTGATTCGGCGGCTGCGTATAACACGTTGGGGCCGGGGCTTGAGCGTCGTGATGACGGGTTGTTGGAGGTTACTGATCCGACGCAGGCGTATTTGCAGGTGGCTGCGGATGGTTCGTCTGAGTATGTGCGGATCGTGCCGGTGTCCGATGAGGTTATGGGTGGTGTGCCTGCCGGTTCGCGCGTGTTGCGTACGGTGCGTGTTCGTGCGGATGCGGATCGTGTGGCTGGTTCGTTGTGTTCGGTGTCGTTGGATTCGTCTCGTTCGTTGTATGTGAGGGCTGCGGCCGGTCGTACGGTGCGCGTGCAGGTGGTGGAGCCGAAGGGGTCATTGATTCCGTTTGATGCGGTTCGCGCGAATGTGCGTGTGCCGTTTTCGGTGAGTCCGTTGCGTGTGGCGTTGTTGGTGTTGGTGATGGTGTTGGTGGCGTTGTGGCGTCCGGGCTCGCGCCTGTGGAAGGTGCCGTTGAATACGTCGAGTGTGCGTCAGCGTGTGACGTTGGGCGTGTTGTTGACGGTTCCTGGGTTGGTGACTGTTGCGGCGGTGGCGTGGCAGTTGGTGTCTGCAGTGCCGTTGAGTTTTCATACGGATGGCATGTATACGTATGATTACGATCAGTATGATCATGTGGCTCGGGCGTTGCTTGATGGTCATGCGTGGCTTGATTTGGATGTGCCCGACGCGTTGCGCGATGCGGATAATCCGTATGATGTGACGACTCGTCAGCAATTGCTTGCCGATGGTGTGAGTCCGGTGTATTGGGATTATGCGTTTTTCAATGGACGTTGGTATTCGTATTTTGGCGTGGTGCCGGCGTTGCTGTTGTTTGTGCCGTATCGTGCGATAACGTCGTTGTGGGTTGATGGTGGTCTGATGATGCCGTCTGGCGCTGCGGTGCCGCTGCTGATGTTTGTTTTTTGGTGTTCGCGTGCCTGTTGACGATTCGCGTGATCGAGCGTGTGCGTCCGCATGTTTCGCTGGCTGCGGTCAGCATGTTGTGCGTGTTTGTGGTTTTGGCGTCGAACGCCCCGTACTTGTGGTATCGGACGAATTTTTATTCGGTGCCGATTGCGGCGTCCTTGTTGTTGAGCACGTTGGGCTTATGGCTATGGATGGGTGCGGCGCACCCGAACGCGGCCGATGCCGGTGGCGATGGTGGTGCGAATACGGTCGAATCGTTGTCGCTGCCTCGTTTGGCCGCCGGTTCGGTGTGTATTGCCGCGAATGTGGGTTGCCGTCCGTCGTTTGTGGTGGTGGCGTTTGCCGCGTTCCCGTTGTTCTGGCCGCAGATTCGTGCGATTGTGGGGCAGTTGCGTGCCATCGCGTCTGGTTCCGGCGTGCGTGGGCGTGCGCGCACCGTGTTGCATGCGTTGCGCACGCCTCTGGCCGTGCTGGTGCCCGCATTGGTTGTGGTGGTGCCCTTGTTCGCCTATAACATGGTGCGTTTCTCCTCGCCGTTCGATTTCGGTTCGTCGTATCAGCTGACGGTTACGGATATGACGAGTTACCATCAGTCGTGGTCGAATTTTGTTTGGACGGTCGCATATTACCTGTTTCTGCCGTTGCGTTGGACGGATACGTTCCCGTTCCTTGCCGTCGATCCCGCGCCTTTAAAGGATTGGGGGTTTGCAGAGGCGATGCCCGGAGGCCTGTTCGTCATGGTTCCGCTTGCTTTGGCTGCGTTGGCTTGCCCGTTCCTACGTAAGCGCATGCGCGTTCGTGGCCATGCCGGCATGTGGCCCACATTGGTGATGTTCCTGCTGTTGGGTTTGCTGATCGTGGCTCTTGACGCGCGGCTGGGTGGCCTTGGATGGCGTTATATCGCCGATTTCGGCTGGCTGTTTGCGTTGGCTTCGCTTCCTTTGATGCTTATTGCGCTGGATTGCGAACGTCCGCGGCTTCGCTGGCTGTTGCGCGTGCTGGTGTTGGCGCTGCTGTTGTTCACGTTGTCGTTGACGGTGTTGTCGTTGTTCCTGTACGGCCGCGACGACGAGTTGATTCGTAATAATTCCGGTTTGTTTCATGACGTGCAGTCGTGGTTCACCCTGATGTAAGTTACGGCGTTTTCAGGGTTATTTCAGGGTTTTATCACAATTTTTCCAATAAATCATTCGGCTTGTTCCGAGTTTTCCGGATAACAGTGGCGATGTAACTGTTCGCTGTGAGATGAACCCTTGTTGGAGACATCAGTCATGAAATCGCTTCCACTTTTGTCGAACCATCCTCGTGTAAGACGCTGGACCGCGGCCGTCGTCGCATCAGCCGTCGCATTGGGCGTCTGCCTCGCCAGCTACGACAATGTCGATGCGGCCATCAAACAAAACAGGATTGAACGACTGAACGCACGTATCGAGAACGTGTACACAGCCGACTATCAGGATATGGCCGACGACAAGCTCGAGCAGGAAAAAAGCAAGTCCTCCGCAACAGAGGATGACATGTTTGTCACCGAAGATCCGTACGGCACCAACACCACGTCACTGTATGTGTATTTCACTACCGACGACGCGGTTGCCGTCTCCTATACCGTGCATGCAGACGGCTATACGGATTTCACCCGTGACGCCTATCAGGAATCGCAATACAGCAAAACCCACGAATTCCAGCTGCTCGGCCTCATTCCCGGCGAGAAGAACACCGTCGCCATCACGCTGACCGATGCCGACGGCAAGTCCCGCACGCATGCCATCGAACACAGGGGCGCATCCCTGCTGGGCAATGAGGAGGTGCAGTCGGAGAAGACCGTCGCAGCCGATTCAGGTGAGGATCTGGGCGGCGGCCTGTATGCGATTCTCGGCAATGATTCCGACGAACAGGATTTCATGTTCTACTACGATACGAACGGCGTGCTGCGCGGTGAGATTCCGGTGCTCTACTATCGTTCGCACCGTCTGCTGTTCGATGATGACGGTCTCATGTGGTTCTCCTCGTCCACGCATCATATGGTGGCGATGAACCGTCTCGGCAAGCTGGAGAAGATCTACGATCTGGGATCCGACTACATTCTGCATCATGATTATGCGTTGGATTCCAACGGCGACATCGTGCTGCTGGCCACCGAGCTCGGCCGTGACGACAACGCCGTGCAGGATCAGGTCATCAAGCTCAGCACTTCCACCGGAAGTGTAACCCGCTTGGTGGATTTCGGTGAGCTGTTCGCCGACTATAAGGCCTCCACCACGCATGCGGGAACCGACGAGTCGGATTCGAATGCCAAGAATCGTTGGGATTGGCTGCACTGCAATACCATTCAATTGTTGGATGACGGTTCCGCATTGTTCTCCGCCCGTGAGACGTCCACCATCATCAAGGTGGATGATTTGGAATCGGATCCGACGCTTGATTATATGATCGGCGAGCCATCCGTGTGGGCCGGCACCGATGAGGCCAGCAGTTTCCTGACGAAGTCCGGTGATTTTTCGGATACCGGCGGCCAGCATTCCATCACGTATGTCGCCGATGATTCGCTGCCTGACGGCCAGTATTACATGTATATGTTCGATAACAATTTCGGCACTTCGTTGACGCGTCCTGATTTTGACTGGTCGGTGATCGACGGCATCTCCACCGAACTGTCTTCAGACAGGGCGAAGTCGCAGTATCGCAGGTATCTGGTCGACGAGAATGCAGGCACGTATACGGAAGTGTCGTCGTTCGACGTGCCATATTCGCCGTATGTCGGTTCCGCACAGGAATTGGACAACGGCCAGATTCTCATCGATTCGGGCATGAAGGGCCTGTTCGGCCAGTACAACAAGGATGGCGATCTGTTGGCGCAGTTCAAGATGACGTTGAACAGTGCGTACATCTATCGCGTGTACAAGTACGATTTCTCGGGATTCTATTTCGCCTGACATCCTGTCCGCAGGCTTGACGGGGCCGGAAATCCAAACTCCCACAAGGAGTTTAGATTCCCGGCCCCTTTTCGTATGCAATGGGTTCGGCACGCCCGTACAATGGTTGCCATGGGTTTTTTCGATTCGCTGTTTTCATCCAAACGTCCCGAAGCGACGCATGACGTCACGTTCACGCTAGATCAGGCAGGCCACACGTATGAGGATGGCAATGTCGGTCTGGAGCCGACATCGTTGACGATCACTCCGGAAAGCAAACGTGTGGCTGTGATCGGGTTGAATGGTTCCGGTAAGACCACGTTGCTGCAGCTGTTGGATGGCGCATTGTCTGCGACGTCCGGTTCGGTGCGTATCGACGCGAATGGTGCTGCGTATGATCCGTCGGTGAAACGTGATCTGAAACGTATCGAATCGATGATCGGTCGCGTTCGTCGCGAGGAAATTCCGAACAGTTATTACAAAGCGGATTCCATTCGCGAGGCGATTGATGAACCGTTGAAGAAGCATAAGGTGCCGGAAATCGAACGCCAGGCGATCATCGGCAATCTGTTCGCGCATTTCGATCTGGCGGCGGTCGCACGTGAGCCCGCCTCCGCATTGGATAGCGAGAAACGTCATCTGCTGGCGATCGCTTCCGCATTGAGCTTCTCCCCCGCGGTGATCGTTGCCGACGAGCCGACCAAGGGTTTGGACGAGGTGGCGTCCGCGCATGTGGCGAAAGCTCTGTTCAGTTACGACAAACAGGTAGTGTTCGCCACGCATGACACGGAGCTGATCACACGCGCGGAATATGCGATCGACCGCACGCTGGTGGTCGACGATCATCAGGTGGTGTTCGACGGTGGCCCGCATGAGGCCGTGGCCTTTTACACGGACCTCATCCGCGCTAAATATGAGGCTTCCAAAGCCTGACCATATCCACGGATTATTCCCGTTCCCCACATGTTGCGGCTCCTTCATCGGTGTCGACGATGGAACCACAACATGTTTCAGCCGATCATTGTGTTGACGGTGTCAAGCACCGTCTGAACGTTATGCCTGAATTCGTCGGGTTCCGGCAATAACGAGATCGCGAGATAGCCGTTCGACGTCATATCGAAGAAATAGCCGGGCTGTCCTGAAATTCCGTGCTTTTCGATCATGGACAACACCAGTTCGTTCTCGTCAAGCACGCTGGGCACGCGCAAAAGCACATTCCATCCGCCTTCGGCACGCAACACGCTGACCATGCCCTGCTCGTCATCATCCAGCATGGTATGCAAAGCTGCGAGGTTGGTTTGCACGCGCTCTCGCACGCGCGCGGTCTGCGCGGCTGCGGCGCCCAGCATGGCGGGGATCTGTTTGGCGATGATCTCACTCATTGGCAGATAGTCGTCGGCGACCACGTCGAGTCTGCGCTTGGCCTCATCCACTTCAGCCGCCGGGCCGGACACTTGGATCCAACCCACTTTGGCATGTGGCGCGGCCAATGTCTTCGAGAACCCATCCAATGCGAATGTGAGCGTGCCGGTCTCCCCCGCGAGACGCGCGTTGCCATCGAATGGTTCAAGATCATAGTCGTAGAACACCTCATCGGCGATGATGGCCACCTCATGGTCATGACAAAGCCGCACAATGGCCTCACGTTCCGACGCTTTGACGTACGATCCGGTCGGATTGTTGGGATTGATGAGCACCAGCGCGCGGATGCGACCGCCATCTTCACCTTCAAGCGCTTCGCGTAGTTCGGCCACGTCGATGTACCAGGATCCGTCGAAACGTTGCTGGTACTCGATCATGTCGACGCATTCGAGTCGTGCGATCGATTCGATGAGCGGATAGCCGGGCTTCGGTGCGAGCACGGCATCGCCGGCGTCGCACAGGAGCTTGATCAGCCATGAGTACGCTTCGGACGTTGAGCTCAGTATGTACAGGTCTTCGACGGCAACATCATTGCCTTGCCCTTGAAGGAATGCGGCCAGCGCTTCGCGTGCGTATCGTTGCCCGCGTGGCTCCGCTCCGTAGATATCCGGCAATAGTTCCGACGCGAGCGCATGTTTGGTTGGATTGGAGTCGTTGAGTTTGCCGAGTGTGATGCCGTTTGCTTTGGCTTCCGCTTCGGCTTTGGCGATGGGATTGGGCTCGCTAATATCGACTCTGGAGGAAAAACGCATGGTCTCCACCATACTCTCTGGGTTGCGCAAGTGTTGCATCGAGCAAGAAGGATGCATTCGCCATGCGATCATCAGAGGAATAACAAGAGCCGTCCGACGGATGAATCGGACGGCTCTCGCTTATATGAAGGTTAAGAACCTTTATGGTTCACGACATCACTTCTGCTTGGTGCTTGCGTAGTACGCAGCGCCGATGATGCCAGCCTCATTGTGCAGCTTGGCTGCGACGATCGGGGTCTTGATGTCGATGTACGGCAGGAACTTCTCAGACACGCGGGACACGCCACCGCCGACGACGAACAGCTGCGGATCCAAGTAGAACTCCATCAGGGAATAATACTTGGTCAGACGCTTGGCCCACTTCTTGTAGCCCATATCGAGCTTTTCACGAATGGAGGATGCCGCGTACTTCTCGGCGTCACCCTTGCCCTTGAGCAGTTCCAAATGGCCGAGCTCAGTGTTCGGAATGAGCTCGCCGTTGAAGATCAGCGCGGTGCCGATGCCGGTGCCCAGCGTGGTGGCGACGACCAGGCCGTCCTGGCCCTTGGCTGCGCCGAACTGCTGTTCGGCAAGACCGGCCGCATCAGCGTCGTTCACCACGGTGACCGGACGGCCGCAAGCTTCGGAGAACACTTCGGTGACGTCCACGCCAACCCAAGACTGGTCCAGATTGGCCATGTAGCCGAGCTTCTCGCCAACATGAATCGGAGCGGGGAATGCGATGCCGACCGGAGCGGACTCAGGAACCTCAAAATGCTCGAGCTGCTGGCGAACGATTTCGCCAACGGCCTTCGGAGTGGAAACCTCCGGGGTGAGGATCTTCAGACGCGGTTCAGCAAATTCGCCCTTCTCGAGGTTAACCGGGGCTGCCTTAATGCCGGAGCCGCCAATGTCAACGCCAAATGCCTGTGCAGTTTCAATCATCTTCGACCTCTCCTATCAAGGTACATAGTGGGTATATCGAACCGGTAAACGCCATAGTAACTCGCCCCATGCCCCAAAACGCGCCGACAATACACAATTGGTGAATACGATTGCATAATCTGTCGCAATGAAACGCAAATATTTGCGATTGTTTTCTGCAAACGATTCGCCCCATGCAACGCAACGCATCGGCATGGGGCGAATCATAAGAAAATAACCGTCTGAAGACGGTGTAGCCACATTACTTGAGCGGCGGCATCGGCTTCCAATCCGGATCATGCAGCAGCTTGCGCGAATCCCACCAACCCTTGACAATCTGCACCAAGCCGGTCTTGGCATGCTCACGGTCCACCATCACCAAGCGAATGACCTCCTTGGCGGCGGTCAGCAACGTGCCAAAGCCGAACATCAGCGGACGGTAATCGCCGAACGACATGAAATAGCGTGCCATGTAGCCACGGTTGCGCATGATGTGGTAGCGGTTCATGTCGGAAGTGGAGTTGAGCTGACGCACGCCGGCGATATCCCAGTTGCCGATCTCGCGCGTACGTCGCAGGATCACGTCAGGCACCACGATCGGATTGGTGACCTTGCTGGCGCGATAGCCGTACATCGTATCGTCCCAGTAGATGAAGAAGCGGGGATCCGGCAAACCGATCTGTTCCACGATATTGCGGCGGAACAGGCCGCCTTCAAAGCATAAGGTGTCCATCACACGATAGCCGGGACGCCCGAACGCGGCCGGAGCGATCGGATTGGGAATGCCAAGAGGCACGATGAAATCGTACTGCCAGTAGAACGGGCCTCCGTCGTAGTCGTATCGGCTTCCCTGGATCACATCATGGCTGCCGGTCCACTTGGCGAGCCTTTCGATGGCCTCAGGCATCACGGCCACGTCGTCGTCCATCACCCAGAACCACTCCGCACCCAGCTCGTATGCCTTCTTCACACCTGCGGAGAAGCCGCCTGCGCCGCCGAGGTTGTCGGATTGCGGCGCGTACACCACACGGCTTTCGTTGCCCGACTGGTCGGCGATGGTATTGCCCCACTGCGCGGTGACCGCTTCACGGAAATCGTCGACCATGCCTTGGGTCGCCTCGCTGTGCTCGTTGTCCACGACGATGATACGCCATGGCGCCACAGTGAGTTTTTCGATGGATTCGAACAAGGTGGCGAGCAGCTGCTGACGCCTGTACGTCACCACGACGATAGCCAGCTTTTCGATGGTGTTCTTCGCAACTTGCTTTTCAGTCATACGTTCCATTCTTGCACTCGCCCTCAACCGAACATCGCCTGTGTTCGCATCATGCGGCACGATTCCATTCGACGGACGGGCTCTTGCACATTTCGTGCGGCTTTGCCATAATGTACGGCGTAATGCAGGGGAACCCGTGTTCGTCGGGTTGAGATGGGCCAAGTGAGGCCTGAACCCTTTGAACCTGATGGTTAACACCAGCGTAGGGAGGCATGTCTAGTGACTGCTGTGACATCAACAACCGATTTCGATTATGAGTTCGACGCCGCCAAAGGCATCCAACGCGACAATCTTCCGCCGTTCGCGCAGCGCATGCGCAAGGCCGCCGACCTGGTTTGGGAGGAAGGCTACCAGCAGCCGTTCATCCGCGAGCTTGGCGAAGGCACACTGCAACGCGAGCGTTTCGCCTTCTATCTGCTGCAGGATTTTCGTTATGTGAACGATTACGCCAGAGTGCACGCTTTGGGATTAGCCAAGGCCACCGACCCTGAAATCATGGCGTTCATGCTCAAGGTGCAGAACGGCGCCCTGCAGGTCGAGACCGAAGTACACCGCTCCTACTTGGCCAGCTATGGCATCACCGAAGAGCAGATGAACAATGTGCGCCAGTCGGCCTTCGCGCGTGCCTACACGTCGAATATCCTTTCCATCGCCTATGGCAAGGATATTCTCGACATTCTCGTGGCCGTGCTGCCGTGCGCCTGGGTGTATGCGGATTACGGTTATCGTCTTGCCGCCGAGTTCGCGGACACGCTCGACGACAATCCGTACAAGAGCTGGGTCGACATGTATAAGACCGACGAGTTCTGGCAGGATTCCGTGTGGCTGCTCGAACATATCGAGAAACTGGTGGCCGACGCGAGCGAGGAGCGCAAGCGCGAGCTGATCGACATTTTCGTGACCGGCGTGGAGAACGAATACATGTTCTGGGCCAGCGCGTACGACATGCAGTACACATGGAAGCCCGAATGGAATCAGGCGCGCTGATAGCACTCCTTCATGGGGTTTCCTGACTTTCGATTGTTTATTTTCATTGCAGCAAGGCGGGTGTCTTCTGATTGGTTTTCAGAAAGCACCCGCCCTGTTATGTTTGGTCGCGTCAGTTTCCCGCTTTACTCGCGCACGAGGCGGATATGTTCCACGTCGTCGCGATGGGAGCGGCGGTAGAGCACGAAACGGTTGCCGATGACCTGCACGAGTTCCGCGTTCAGTTCTTCAGCCAATCCCTCGCCTGCCTCCTTGGCGGTCAGACCGGATCCGTCGAGCACGGAGCACTTGATGAGCTCACGCTTTTCGATGGTTTCGTCCGCCTGCTTGATGGCGTTTTCGCTCAGATCGTTCTTGCCGACCTGGATGAGCGGATTGAGCTTGGTGGCCAGGCCTCGCAGCTGCTTGACCTGCTTTTTGGTTAATGCCATAACTAATTCCATTCTTATCTATGATGCTTGCTCAAGAGTAGCGTGAGGACGGTAAAATCCGCCGACTGCCTTCAGTTTAGTCCAGCGATCAGAACCAACGCAGCCACATATGCCACAACCACACCGCCCGCGGCAATGTCTCGTTTGGCGATGCTCATCACGCGCCAATGTGTGCGTGCGATACCCTCTTCATAGCATCGCGCGTCAAGTGCGAGACTGAGATTGTCGGCATGGCGTATCGCCCCTGCGAACACCGGAATGATGATGGAAACCATCGCCTTGATACGCTGCACGAACGTTCCCGTTTCTATGCTGCCACCTCGAGCCGCCTGTGCGTCCGCAATGGCTTTCGCCTCGCTTCCCAGAGTGGGCAGGAACCGCAGTGCGAGGCTCATCACCAGTGCGATCTCCTGCACGTGCACGCCTATTTTTGCGAAGGGTTTGAGCAAGGCTTCGAACGCGTCGGTGATGGCCGTAGGCGTGGTGGTGGCGAGGAACACCACTCCGACGACGATGACCACAACGAATCGGCAGGCATACAATATGGCGATGCGCACACCGTCGTCGGTGATTGGAATCGGTCCGATGTTCGTAAGAACATTGCCGGATTGTACGAAGAACACATTGAGCAGTCCGCAGAACACGAACAATGCAAGGAACATGTGAATCGATTTGAACAGTTGTTTCACGCCGATGCCTGATGTCGCAACGATCATGCCGGTCAACAGTGCGGCCACCAGTAACTGCCAGAAAGAGCGGATGGCGAATGCGGAGAACATGACCGCCAACGCGCCCACCATCTTCACGCGCGGGTCAAGCCGTTCCATAAAACTGCGGTTTTCACGGACGTCTCCCTTTGCATGTCCGGAGCCAAGCGTGTGCAGATTCTTCGAACCTGCCGATTCGACAGCAGAACCAGGCTCGGCATCACGAACTTTTCCACCAACGTTCCGGTCAGCGTCAAGTGCGATCACCCGATCGGCGAGCACGTCGATTTCCGTTTGCGAATGGGAAATGATGAGTATGGTGATGCCTTGTGCGTGGAGGGTTTGGATGAGATTGTGCACGCAGGTTGTGCCTGCCTCGTCAAGTCCCGCGGTCGGCTCGTCCATAATGAGAATCTGCGGTTGGCATGCGATGATGCCCGCTATGGCGGCAAGTCGTTGTTGTCCGCCGGAAAGATCGAATGGTGAACGATCGGCTAGATGTTCGATATGCAGCAGCGTCATGGCTTGATTGACGCGTTCGGATACTTGCGTTTCGTCAAGCCGTTGGTTGCGCGGACCGTAGGCGACGTCCTCGGCTACGGTTTCGGCGAAAAGCTGACGTTCGGGGTGCTGCATGACGTAGCCGATGGTGGCGCGCAGTTTCTCGCGGTCCGCACGCTTGAGCGACTGCATATTGCCGTTGGCGCGTTGGCGTGCGACGGGAATGGTGTTGACGGTAATGCTGCCAGATTGCGGCTGTTCCAGCGCGCAGAGAAGACGCGCGAGGGTGGTTTTGCCTGCACCGTTATGCCCTGTGATGGCCACGGTTTCACCCTCATTGATGGTTATGGAAAGCTTATCGAGCACAGGCTTGCTACTGTTTGGATATTGATATATCAGATTATGGATTTCAATGATTGGTACAGCTGATGTTGGCTTCGATGCGCCATTTGCAATATTGGATTTGGCAATTGGGTTGTCTTCTTGCGCTGTGCCTGATTCGTCCATTTCCGGAATACTTGCAGTATTACCGCGAGCGCTTTGCACGATACGCCCGTTATCCAGGCGAATGATGCGGTCGGCATTGACGAATTCGTCACGATGGTGGGTGACGAGAATGATGGTTGTGCCGTGCTGCTGCAATTCGTCAAGAATATGCATGATGTCGGCACGGCCTTGCGGATCGAGCATGGCGGTAGGCTCGTCGAGCACGAGGATTTCGGGATTCATGGCAAGCATGCCGGCGATGGCGACGCGCTGTTGTTGGCCTCCGCTCATTCGCGTGGGATCGGCTTCTCGCCGTTCGCTCATGTCAACTGCGTCAAGTGACATGGCGATCCGCATATCGATATCATCATGCGCAATGGCGAGGTTTTCCGGACCGAAGGCAACATCATCCTCGGTAATGGTGGTGACGATCTGATCTTCCGGATGTTGGAAAACCGCCCCGATACCATGCCGGGCGCTGCGGTAAGCGTCAGCGTGCGCGCCGGTTTCATCGAAGACGTTGTTTCCCAACAGCGTGACATGTCCGGCATCGGGTGCCGCAAGTCCTGCGATGATGCGTGAGAGTGTGGATTTGCCCGACCCGTTTGGTCCTGCCAGGCACACGCGTTCTCCTTGGCGAACGGTCAGGTTCACACCGTCGAGTGCCCAAGTCGCGCCGGAGTCGTAGGTGAAACGAATATCGTGCAGTTCGACCGCGATGGTGTTCGTGGCGCTGTCAGGATTCATGGAAAAAGTCTTTCATATAACGGAAGGAACCTTCCATAGGTCGGAAGGTTCCTTTCTATTCATCAATATGGTGAACGAGGCTCAGCGGTTCAACAGGTTGGAGATCGGCTTGTAGATCAGGAAGGTGACCACACCATGGATGGTGAATTTCAACGCGTTGAACGGCAGAAGCGCCGGCACGATCAATGCCACGACCTGTGCGGTGGTCATATGCGCGTAGAACGGTGTGACGATTATATTGCCCACAATCGCCATCGCCAAGGCTGCGATCGCACCGACGATGATGCCGATGACCGCGCCTTTGCGGGTCTTGTTCCTGCGGTAGATCAGTGCTGCCGGCACGGATAATGCCAAAGCCACGAGCACGGCCATAAGCGTGCCCCATGGGTTGGTAAACAGGTGCGGCAGGAAACCAAGCACGCTGACGATTACCGCCGCCGCTGGCCCGTAGGCGAAACCTGCCACCAGGCCGACAATGCCGGATGGATCATATTTCAGCCATTCAACGCCTGGCACAATGGGAAATTCCACAAAGCTGACGGCCATCGACAGCGCCACGAACAGCGCATACATGGCGATGCGTTTGGTGGACCAGCGTCCAGAGTCGGCCACGCCTGTGGAATGCGCGTTGTCGGGGCGCGTCATGCTTTCGCTGGCGATTTCGGCGTCGTTGTTTTGGGTATTGTTTGGTGAGGATACACTCATGTTGAGCCCCGTTTCTTCCATCCGGACTTTGACCGTTGGCTCCGGGTTCTCACCGGATCAGCCGCTTTCGCGGGTCGCGGGCTTCGGCATGGGACCGTTATGAACGTCAGTCGTACCGTTACCGCCAGTAAGGATTTTCACCTTCCCTGAAACTTGCACGATTATATATACGCCTATCGTCGGAAATATGCAAACCGCGTCTCACTGGCGTCTATTATCAGCAGGCATCAATCTTTAATCCGGAAACCATGATCTTAGCCTCATATGCCTTTTGCCTATGGCATGAACGTCGCCTCATGGTGTGTTGCCGCAGTGTGCGCTTTGCCTGTTGCTTTCGTATCGTGTGCGTTCAAGCAAGCGGCAGGTACGTTGATTGTTATGCCAGCAGGTCGAGCAAGTCGTCTTTGCTGAGTGTGCCGACGCCTCCAGATGCGGTGCCGTCGGTGAACTGTTGGGCAAGCTCGCTTTTCTTCTCCTGCAGTTTGAGGATGCGTTCCTCAATGGTGTCTTTGGCTACGATCTGGTACACGTTCACATCCTGCGTCTGTCCGATGCGGTGCGCACGATCGGTGGCCTGGTTCTGCGCGGCCGCGTTCCACCACGGGTCGGCGTGCACCACTACGGACGCACCCACAAGGTTCAGCCCCGTATTGCCCGCTTTGAGCGAGATGAGGAACACGGGAACATCGTTGCCGTTGAATTCGTCCACCAGTTCCACACGGCGTTTCTTCGGTGTCTCGCCGGTGATGGTGTAGAAGTCCACGCCCTGTTCAGCCAAACGTGTACCAATCAGGTCAAGGAATGAAGTGAACTGCGAGAATACAAGCACTTTCTTGCTTTCGTCCATGCATGTGGATACGAGTTCGCAAATGGCGTCAAGTTTGGCGGAAGCGTTTTTCGCATCCGCATAGACGAGTCTCGGATCGCAACAGATTTCGCGCAACAGTGTGAATTCCGCAAGGATTCGAATCTTCTTCGTATTGAAGTCGGCGTCCTTGGTTTTGGTAAGGGTGGCGCGCAACCGTTGCTCGTGCGCCGCATAGAGTTTGCGCTGTTCGCCTTCCAGTTTGACGGTGAGCACGTTTTCGAACTTGTCAGGTAAATCGGTCAGCACGTCTTTTTTCAGACGTCGCTTAATGAACAGTCCGACCAAAGCCTGCAGTTTGTCAGCCATGACGGAATGTTCCGAACCGGGTGCCATGATCGGCTGTTCGTATTTTTCTCGGAACTTCGTGTAGGTTCCCAGCAATCCGGGCATGAGGAAGTCGAAGATGCTCCACAGTTCGCTCAACCGGTTTTCGATGGGCGTTCCCGTCAATGCGAACCGGTGTTCGGCGGTGATCTGTTTGACGGCTTTCGCCAACTTCGTGGCATGGTTTTTGATGTATTGCGCCTCATCGAGCGCCATCAATGCGAACCGGCAGGCGGCGTAATCATCCACGTCGCGGCGCAATAAATCGTATGAGGTGATCACCACATCGGTACGCTGCATATCGTTGGATTCCGAGGGGTTCTTCCATTGCTGTGCCACGGCTGCGATGAGCTTGCGCCGTTGCGCTTTCGTGCCGGCCACGACTTCGATGGTCAGATCTTGCGTGAATTTTTCGCATTCGGCGGCCCAGTTGTATACCAAGGACGCCGGGCAGACGATCAACGCGGGACCACTGCCCTTGCGAGCTTCCACCAGTGACAGCAATTGCACGGATTTGCCCAGACCCATTTCGTCGGCGAGAATACCACCGAAACCTTTGTCCCACAAGGTGGAAAGCCATTGGAAGCCTTCCACCTGGTATGGGCGCAGTACGTTTTTGAGGCTGCGGGGCACTTCGTATCGTTTCGGGTCGATGATTTTCACATCGTTGACATAGTCGACGAACGATTCGCTTTTGCCGTCGTCATCAACTTGAGCATCCAAGAGGAACGCCCGATATCCGGGAATGGTGATTCTCCCGGAATCAATCTGTTGCTCATCAAGGTCAAGATCCGTTGCGATCTGATCGATCTCGCGCAGATCGGCGTTCTTCAGATCAACGAACGTACCATCCTTCAACCGGTGGTAGCGACGGTTCCTTCGGTAGGAATTCAGTAGCGCGCCGACCTCGTTCATCGGCACTTCGTTGGCGATCGGCGAGATTTCAACCAAGTTCGAGTCGATGGACAGTCCAACCTTCACCGTAGGACTGCCAGGCATCAACATGCCGTCAAACGCGGCCGTGGAGAACACTTGCCCGACCGAACGCAAGATATCCACGCCTTCGGTGAGCAACAGCAGAATCGTCTGCTCGTCTTCCTCACGCACGCGCGCCACATCAATGGAACTCCAAGTGGGGAACAATTGACGTATCACCTGCACCGCGAATGATTCACGCGCCGTATCTCGTTTGACGAGCGCCGCCTTCGACCGCGAGTCAGGGTTGATCACGCCTCGTAACGCTTTGGCGGTCGGCACCAGCTGGAATACGAAATCGCCGTATCGTGCCACAGCCTCGCAGGTGATGCCCTGCAGATCACGGTCCAAGTAGAATTCGATTTGGCAGTCGGCTCCCATCTGTTCGGCGACTTCCTGTGGAATGTCGAAACCAATGCCCGCTTCGGTAAGTTTTGGCAGTATTGTTCGTGCGAACATGGACCAGTCGTTTTCCGCGATGAACACACCATCGCTAACGTTCGACGCGCACAATGTCATCAACGCGTCCACTGCGGGAAGGATGCTGTCGGTGCAACGGAAGAGTCCGCTCACTGGCATCATATGGGAATCCGTCGGAGTGCCGTTATGTTCGGCACTCATGAGGTACGCGCCCCGCTGCCCGACAATCCGATCCGTGATGGTACGGTTCGACGTGATACGCACGCCCGACGAAGCGCCTTCCTTCACATATTCGGCGATGAACCGAAATTGCGGATTGCCATCGAATATGGCGATAGTATGCGGTCTGGACTCCCCTGGCGTGGCCACTTCGACATAGTCCGGAGCGGTGTCATCCGTATGGGCGAGATCATCCGGAGTGAGCTGCCGCGCCCTCTCACGCCCCTCATGCTTGGGAGCTTCCAGTGGCCCACGTGTTATCAGCACGTCTTCGATGTAGTCCTGTTGCGGTTCCGCTTCGAACAGGTTCAGTAGATCGCATAATTCCCCATCGGTGAGCATGATTTCACGTTCGATACGCACGTCTGGCGCGTAATAGTAGTTGTTCTGCAGCTGTGCAGCGGCACGTGATCCGACAACACCTTGCAGGAATCGGAACAGCTGCAGCGAGAACGGTTCGAGCATGTCCGGAGTGTGGGTGAACGAGAGTTTCTGCCCGTATGACACGTATGCCCCGTTGTGCATGTCGGCTACGAATTTGGAAATGCTTTTGATGACGTAGCTCGCACTGCCGCAGCCGATTTTCAAGGTCAGGCTCCACAGCTCACGGTTCATGATCAGCGTGGGCTCCAGACGCACGCTTCCCGGTTTCACTATGATGGAACCGCTCTTGCGTTTTGTTTTCGTGGCCCCTTGCGTAATGACGCCTCGTTGCTCGTCGGCAAGACGGCTTTTCGCGTCGACGATGCGCTTGAGCACGTCAAGCTGCGCGCTTTGACCGGTATTGTCATTCTTCGCATCCAGCGCACGCATGTAGTCGGAGAGGATATGCGAGGTCACGCCACTTCGCTTGAATCCGCGGAACCGTTCGGGCTGGTCAAGAAACAGCAGCAGCATTGCGGCGACATGCTTGCACATGCCAGTATAGCGGCGCCCCCCAGCCGGATCCGAATCGAACTCGTCATCGTCCTGCACATGACCGAACGTCGATCCTGAACCGAAATCATCATAATCATCGACATAATCGTATTCATCGTCATCATCATCGAAACTGCGATATTTTGGATTGTTGCGGTAGCTGGGCGAATATGCCGACGAATACGTGCCATAACCGTGCTGCGAACCGTTGAACGCGGGGCACGAGCAATACCTGGCCAAGAAAAGCTCATCATGCAAATCAAGCGTGGCCTGCACTTCGTATCGGCTGGACGGTGAGGTGGTGCCCCGCATATTGGCATGCAGGGTGATGCGATCGGAATCGGAGTCGTTCAGGCAATGCAGATCCGACATTTTCGCACGCCACTGGTTGGCGATTCCACGGGCACGCTGCAATACAGGCTGACTGCATTCGCTGCGTAGTTCGTCAGAAAGCCATGACAAAGTATCCGCCAACTGAACCCCAATCGTTCGCACATTTGTTCTTATGAAAGAGTATCAGCACAGCGGAACAGGAAAGCCGTGGCTGCAATCCCAGCCACGGCTTCGCTCCATACAGGTTATATCAGCGGCAACGCTTGGTGAGCGGCTGCCATGGATCGAGTTCCACCGGTTCGGATTCCAGCAGCGGCCCGATCTACGCTGGTTGGTGATGGAGCCCTGCTTCAGTTCTATGGAGAAGTCGCGCGGCAGCGAGCGCTGACCCTTGTAATCGGTGGCGGCTTCGAGCACGCCCACAGATACCGTCGCGTTGATCGTGGAACCGACCGATAATACCGGTGCAGGCATGAGAACCGCTATAACCTGTGCAGCTGCGCGATATCATCGCGCAGCTGGTTGACGGTGTCCGTCAGTTCCCGCACATTGTGGCGCAACTGTTCCGTTTCCGATTCCGCCTCATCCGCACGCTTGTCGGTCTCGTCACGAACACGGTCGACAATCCATGAAGCCAGCGTCGCGGTGACGATGCCGATCAGGGCAACGCCGGTTATCATCAGTCCGATGGCGATGCATCTTCCCTGCCATGTCACCGGAGACAAATCGCCATAGCCGACTGTGGTGACGGTCACGAACGACCACCATATCGCTTCACCGAAATCGGTGATGGAAGCGCCTGGAACCCCACGTTCCACATCCAATTCGGCAAGGGCGCCGATATACATCAGTAGTGTCACGCTGCAGCATGTGTACAGTGTGATGCGCCCACGCACCGCCATGCCACCGGTACGATTGAGCACGTTAAGCACTGCCACCAGACGCAGCAGTCTCAACGGCCTGAAGACGGGCAATGCGATGGACACCAGCATCAGCAGATTGTCTTTGAACCAAGTTTTCTTATCTTCTGCCAGCAGGATCGAAACGACGCAGTCGGCGATGAACACCATCCAGATGATGTTGATCACCATTTCACACAACAGGATATGCGTCCTCGCCAGAACTTCCCACGAATACGCGAACAGGAACACCAACGCCAATGCCGTCATGAACCATTCCGTCGCACGACGCCATTTGTTCAATGTCATACCCTTTCCTTTCTTCCCGACTGCCATCATACGGGTCTCCCCGCACGCGCGACCGTCAGCTTTTGATGGGCATGCGATTGTCGAGCGACTGACCGTTGGCGTAGCAGCGTACATTGCCCAATGCGATGGCGATGATGCGGCGCTCGGTGATCTCAAGATGGTTGCCTCCCGCCACATGTGGTGTGATGAGGCATTTCGGCTCGCGCCACAGCTGCGAGTCGGCCGGTAGCGGTTCCGGTTCGGTCACATCGAGCGCGGCGCCATGGATTCGTCCTTCCGCGAGCGCGTCGGCAAGCGCCTGACTTTCAATGGCGTCGCCGCGGCCCGCGTTGATGATGATGGCGTCAGGTTTGAGAGATGCGATACGTTCCGCATTGAGCAGGTGGTACGTTGTCGGAGTGGATGGTACGCACATGGCGATCACATCGGCGTATTGCAGGACGTCGTCGAGGGAATCGAAACCGACCATATGATCGATGCCCGGCGCTTCGACGGCGGGATTACGGCGAATGCCGATGGTTGTCATTCCGACGTTTTTGCAGAGTCGTGCGAAGTGTGATCCGATGTCGCCGGTTCCGATGACGAGCGCCGTTTTTCCGTTGGGGCTGATGGCGCGTCCTGCGTCCTGCCACATGGCGTTCGGGTTGCTTGCCGCGTAGATGTGCAGGTTCTTCATGATGGCCCACATCATGGCGAACATGTGTTCGGAGACGCTTTGTCCGTAGGCTCCGGTGGCATTGGTGAGCATGGATCCGGGCTGCAGGATGCCGGGTCGCTGGTATTTGTCGACGCCGGCACTCCAGGTTTGCAACCATTCGAGTTTGGGGCATTGCGCGCATTCCTCGGGCGCGATGTTGCCGATGACTGCGGTGGCTTTGGCTTTGAGTTCCTCCGGTACTGCGGCAGTCCAGCTCATGCTTCCCCGTTGGGCCGAATCGCCGACGAATTCCTGTGGCATGTCTTTCGCGGCACGTATGAATTGCGCACGTTCGGATTCGGTCAACGGCAGGCAGTTGACGATCAATTTGCGGTCGTTCCATATTCCCATGCGTTTTACCCTATGACAATCGTCGGATATAGGGTTTCACGTTGGGTTCTGGGTCAGACGCCGAGTTCGTCGGTGTCAAGGATGATGGTGACAGGACCGTCGTTGGCGAGCCGCACGCGCATGTGGGAGCCGAATCGTCCTTCTTTTACTTCGAGTCCTTGTGCGCGCAGGGCGTCGTTGAATCCGTGCCATGTCTGTTCTGCGTGCGCGGGCGCTCCGGCTTTCACGAAGCTTGGGCGGTTGCCTTTGCGCACGTCCGCGTATAGCGTGAATTGGGAGATGGACAGCACACTGCCGTTCACGTCGTGGATGGAACGGTTCATTTTGCCGTTCTCGTCTTCGAAGACGCGCAGGTTGGCGATTTTGCGGGCAAGCCAGTCGATTTGTTTCGCTCCGTCCGTGTCTTCCACTCCGACGAGCAGCACATAGCCGATGCCTATATGCTGTGGTTCGAATGTGGTGTCAACTTCTCCGCTTGTCTCGTCGACCACGTCGACGAATCCTTCGCTGACCTTCTGCAATACGATGCGCATAGTCCGTCCCGTTCTTTTCATCCGGCGTAGTCGACGATGGCTTGCGTGACCTGTTTCAGGTAGTCGAGCGACGTCTGCCAGTCGTCCGGCACTTCGATGGAATGGTTGGCACCAGCATACGTGCGCACATGGTCGGTGAGCAGATGCGCTTTGGCGTCATCGTAGTATGGGTCGGCGTCACCTGCGCAGATTAGCGGCATCGGGCTGCCGGCAGTTCCCGGCAGCGGCGCGGGAATGACCGACTTGTGCTTGTCGAATGGCGGCGGATTGAGTACCGGGGTGAGCAACACCACGCGCAATCCTAGTTTTGCGGAATGCGGATAGGAGAGCGTGGAGAGCGATTTGGTGACGACCAGCAACTGCGGCTCCTCACCCGATTCGGCAGCATGTTCGAGCGCCGCCTTGCGCCATTCGTCGACCACGCGTTCCATGCAGGCGATCATTTCCGGAAACTCGACGCTTTCCGTCAGTTTCAGGTCGAGCCGGTCCACGAACCATCCGTTGGCCGCAAGCGCCTGCGCTGCCCAGTACAGCAGCGGTCGGTCTACGGTGTATCCAATGCCCGGCATGATGAGCACGTGCTTGCCGGTTTCGGTGTTCTTCACACGGTTCTTACCCCATGGTGTGACCGCCGGTGTGACGTTTTTCGTTGTTGGTTGCGTGCCGTTCTTGCCCATGCTGTGTTTGATTCGCCTTTTCGTGTGTTCCGTCCGTCTTGGCCGGTCGTTGCGGCCGGCGTCGTTTCCCGTATTGCATGCTAGGCGGCGCCGGCTAGGGTTAAGGGTCAAAATGTGTGTCTGGCTCGGCGTGTCGCGGGGGTTAGATTTGGCCTTTTTGAATGCCGATTGAGTGGGTGTAGTCGGTGTCGATAGCGTTGTCGTAGAGGGCTGGGCGTCCTGTTTCGTGGTCGGCTTGGTTCTCGGTTTGGGTCAGGGTGGATACTTTGGCGAGTTGGCCCTGGCCCCAGTCGGACTGCCTGGCGATTCGTACTGGATCGTCAGGCAGTTCCGTTTTTAAGTAGAGCCACCAATCCAGCATGCGGCGTTGTCGTTCGCCTGATCTGCCGCGGTGGGTTCTGGCGAGCAGTTTGAGCTGGGCGTTGATGCCGCCTTCTAAGCTGTTGGTGGTGGATTTGATCCGCTCGGGCGCAAGGACTCCTGCTGGCGGGTTGAGGTAGACAAACAGCATCTCGGACCGCCAAAGATGGTTGAGGCTGTTGTAGGCCTTGCGCACGTTGTGGTGGGTCCACACGCGGGTCCATGCACCTGTTTTGGGGTCTTTGATCATGGTTTTCTCGTTCATCCATTCCCGGTAGATCGTTGAAAAAAAAACTCGTGCAGTTGCACACCCCACGCGGCGGCTTCATCCAGTGTGGTGATCCGGGTCAGTTTCAGCGCAAGTCGGTAGATGGTGCGCCCGGCATCGGTGCGTGGGTTGGTGGTGGTGTAGCGGCGGACCACGCGTTGGGCGTGGACGAGGCAGCGTTGAATTTTCGTAGTCGGCCAGCACTTTTTGATTGCGCTGTATGCGCCTTGGCCGCCGTCGATGACGGCGATGAGTGGGGCTTCGATGCGTTCAAGCAGCAGTTGGTAGTCGCGGGTGGTTTCGTGTTTGCACCAGTGCCAGGCGATCACGTGGTCGATGGTCGCCGCGACGATCAGGCAGCCACCGGCGGTGTAGGTGCCATCGAGAAATACCTGGTCGTAGATCCGCTTGTGGTGGCCGGCGGTGGGGTCAGGCACATCAACGAGCCAGCACCACTTGAAGCGCCGCTTCATGGTGGCGCGGCTAACACCGTTTCGTTTGGCTAGGTCGTCGAGTGATATTGCGGTGGTGCAATGCTCGATGAACTGGGTGAACACTGCCGCGTTGGTGATGTCGTTTCGACGTTTGACGCTGGAGGCGCCGCATTGTTTGCAGCGCCATCTGGTGGTGCCTTTGCTGGTGGTGCCGTTGCGTTTCATTTCACCGCCGCAGTGGCAGCGTGGTTGGTTCTTCGACATTGCGACACCACACCACGCCGCGCATAGCACATCACGGCTGCCACACCGAGGATTTCCCGTCGGGGGCTAGATATATGCTTCCGGAGCATATACTTTCCGGAAACCTACAGGTCAATCCGTGAAAATCCGCGATTCCGGACACACTTTTTGACCCTTAACCCGCCGGCTACAATCGTTTCCGTCAGTTCACCATGCATTGGTTGTTGTAGATTTTCGTGGCCATGTCGTTCGTTTCGGCGTCGTAGATGTTCCAGCTAGGTTTTCTCATCCCGTATTTCATGACGGCCTCTTTTCGGATGGCTACGTTCATTGTATGAAGCATTGAACGCACAGCAGTCGAAACGGCCAAAACATCAGCCGAGCAGCTCATACACATTGCGCATGGCGAGCAGCCCGTCCGTCATCCACCGGTAGGCTTCCGTCATGTCACCGGAGAAATCCACATCACGACGCACTCAAAGATGCCAGTTTTTCTTGTCGCTTCCGGCTCGTTCCATATCACCTCGCCCAGATTTGCCAGTATCCGTTCAACGGAATCCCTCATGGTGTAGAGCTTCGTATACTGGAACGTGTCGGTGAAGTACAGGTCGACCGTAATATAGCCGCCACGGATATTCAGCGTCCCATCTGGGTGGCAGATTTCCGAACCCACGCCGAAACTTGTCCATGTGTCGCTGTTTGTCTTGCGGCCGGATGGATCGCCATACACGTCGACGAAGTCGGGCCGTGTTGCGGCATATTTGTACAACCCATTCCAGAAGCTGCGCCGCAGCGAGATATTGCTGCCGACTTACCGCAATTCGTTCAAAGTATATGTGATCAAATAGATGGCTCGACGAGTAGAATAACCTTATTACGTAAATGCGAAGTACAAACTTGAAGGAACAGGAAATGGGCGAACATAATTTCGGAGATTACATTGTCTTCGTTGACGAAAGTGGCGACCAAAGTCTGAAATCAGTCAACGCCAATTACCCTGTATTCGTATTATCGTTCTGCATCTTCGAGAAAACGCATTATTACACGCATGTAGTACCGGAGATACTACGTTTCAAGTTCGATTTCTTTGGCTCCGACATTCCCATCCTCCACGAACGCGAGATTCGCAAGCGTGAAGGTGACTTCAATATTCTTATGCGTGATGACATCCGCAGCGAATTCTTCGACAGACTCAATCAAATCATGGTCGAATCCGAATACACAGTAGTGTCTTCACTCATTGACAAACGGAAGTACTCACACTTTAACGCGCCAGACAATCCATACTCCATTGGCACGCAATTCGGCGTGGAGCGCGTATTTTATGAAATGCAGGAACGAGGTCAACGTGGACGGCGGATTCCTATCGTGTTTGAAAGCCGAGGGGGCAACGAGGACCGCACTCTTGAACGGGAATTCGAAAAAATGGTAAACCAATCCGGCATCGATGGACTGAAAGGAATGTTCGATTTCCATTGTGTTAGTAAGAAAGCGAACCTTCCCGGCCTGCAACTCGCTGATCTCGTGGCAAGACCAATAGGCGTACACTATCTTCACCCCGAACAACGCAACAGGGCATAGGAAATGCTCCTGCCCAAGATGCGCACGTCACGTGACGGGAAACTGGCAGGCTATGGGCTGAAAATCTATCCTCTGTTCGATCCAATAGAGTTTGGGCCCGAAATCCACGATGCCCCTGCCTATCTGTAATACCAGTAAACGAAAGGCCTTGGAATCTCTTCCAAGGCCTTCGCCGATCGGGTTCTCCCAATCCATAGAAGTTAGAATACAGCCTTGATTCCTAAAAGTCAAGATGCTGGCAAGTCTCCAAATCATTTCTCCGAGATTACTTGTATCACTCATAGAATATCTATCAACAATTAAGGAGTGAAACGAGTGGCAGAGGTAGTGCCCGAAAAGTTGTGCACTTTGGATCATGGCCGTCTATGGCGCGATGGTCAGTTCTCTTTCAGGAAACCTGAATCACAAGATGTGCAAGAATTCGGACGTTATCTGTAAGCATGTTCATTTATTGAGATATTTCCTTTTAGCATGAATCAATTTTTCACGCAAAACATTAGAACTATTGATAAGATCCGACTCTGTATCACGGAATAAATAATCCGACCAATTTAAGGCATGCCTATCTTCACCTTTAGTTCTCGAAAGAACCTGCTTTCCTCGGTCAGTCATTTCTTCTTCACATCTATATATATTACCCTCATCTATAACCATTTTCAGCCATCTTTCTTCTGATGTGTGAATTTCATTCTCATTAGAGGTCTTATCTGAATTACGATCCATAAAGACAAAATATGTTACAAAACAAGAGGCTACAAACTCACCGACATATCTTGAATACGTCTCACACTCCTTTTTGAGTTCATCAAAAATCTCATCCCCTTGTCTAAAGAAATCTATTTCTTGAACCCTCTCTATGCAATTTTGAATTATCATCGCGCACATACGAACTTCTTCAATATACGTTTGTAAAGCAGCTATCTCTTTGTTATTTTCTCGAATTTGATTAATTCTCTCACCATCAGACAATGTTTCCATTAATTTATTCCGTGGATCAGTATTTCCAGCCGAGTAATCCTGCACTCCATTAAATAAAACACAATACCCCCATATCGCAGCTGCATATTCCAGCATGCTTCTCTGTTGTTCACCAATTTCATTCATATACATGTCTTCAATCTGAACCGTGATCTCTTTCTCTCTTCGCTCATCCTCACTGTCATCTTTTTCCATTTCTTTCTTCACTGCTTTCTTATGAAGCGTATACTCACATATTGCATAAATTAACGCAACAAAAGCAACTATTGCGGTCATCCAATCTGCAATCCCACTAGAAGTCGTAGTGAATAAACCAGCAATATTCATAGTAAAATCTCCTTCTTTGATTTTCTTGAGAGAAAATGTTATACGTCTTGAAAACTGTCCGACAAAGATTTTTAATCGGATATATTCTGTACCGTACACATACGGTTCTCGAACCTATTTCATAATCGAATATTCACGTTACTTCACTCCCATGCTTATCACCCATCAATTCGCCTATACGTGACCTTGCATTCCTTGACGCGGCGGAGCTGCTGATGGCGCAACAGCGGGTTAAGCCAATCGCCGTCAACGAATTTCTGGAAGATGTCAAGACCACGACCGGGAAGAATTTCCCAGCCGGTATCCGCGGTAATGGAACGGTCGTGCAAAGTGTCTCTGAATTCGTATGTGAGGTTCACGCCCAGCTGTGAGAACGTCGATGCCAATTCGTTCAAACCATTTAGCTGCGCTTCCACGAATCCGGACTCATTATGCCCGGTCACCAGATGAACGGCTACATCCTCATCGGGATTTTTGCATCTCAGCAGCATCTCCAAGAACTCAGCCAGATTACGCAGCTGGTACGGCATACGCACGTATGCATCTTCTATAACGATTTTCTTTGCCCCGGCCAAGTAGGGGCCGAATAATCCGAAATACGTGATTCCACGTTGGTTTTCGATCAGTTCCCGCTGCTTTCCATCGGCCTTTGCCGCAAGACGCTCGATTGGAGTCATCGTAGCTGTTTCTTGCTGCCGCGCTACGGGCAAGGCATTGGCGTTCTCAGAAGAACTCGCCTCTTTCTCGTTACCCGCAATTGCCATGGCTTCACCGGCAACAGATGATTCCGACTCGCCTTCATCTTCCGAGTTCTCAACTACACGCCCACGCCAATACAACTGCGGGTAGTCAAGCTCCTCCAACGTCTGCACGGCGACTACTTCACCGTCGCTCGCACGCTTGTAGGTAAACTCGACTTCCTCCATGGTGGAGTCGATGCGGCACAGCTGATCCTTGACGCGTTTGCGGCCCTCGATGGCACAACGCAGCAACGGCTCCATCTGTTCAGGAGAAGCATTGCCGTCCGGATAAATAAGCTTCATCAATCCGGAGAACGTCTTTTTGATACCATCCTTATCTCGCGTGGACAGCGTGGAAGACAGCTCGAAATACTTTTCGAACCGGTCGCTGTAATCGGCATCACGAAGGTTGTGCAGGATCTCCGCCAGGTAGTCGACCACGAATCCGAATCCGCTGGTGAACATTTCGGAGCGGATCTGTTCGAACTCCCAACCCGGCAGATAGAAGTGAATACGATCCAGGAACGCCGGATCGTGATACTGTTTCGGCAGTTCTTCGAACAGGTCGGAGTTTTTCAGCATGTACGGCACGTTATGCGAGGTGTTGCCTACGAACGCCATGCTCGCCTCGCCTTGGAACGTCTCGACGCCACGGGAGAACGACTTGTTGGCCATGTAGTTCTTCATGATGTCCACCAGTCCCGGCCGGCCTTCTTGGCCTTGCCTGCGAACTCGTCGAACGCCACCGTGTCCCAATAGCCCACAAGCCCCAGATGCCCGTTGGAATTATTCACGAACAGTTTGGCCACTGTCACTTCCCCGCCGGATATGAGCATGCCGTGCGGTGAGAATTCCGAGTAGATGTGCGACTTGCCGGTGCCTTTCGGCCCGAGTTCAACCAGATTGTAGTTTCGTTCCACAAACGGCACCATGCGTACCAGATGCAGCAGTTTCGCCCGGTCGGAGAATAGATCGGGATTGAACCCAATGGATTGCATCAGCAAATCGATCCATTCGCTATCGGTGAATTGCGAACGTTGCTGCATGTAGTTTTCGCGGTCATCGCGCGACATCTGCACAGGCTTGAGCTGTAGCAACTGCCATGGTACTTCACGCGGGTCGCCGGAATATGCGTAACCGATCTGACACATGCACCAGATGCCCGTCACCAGCAGTTTCGGATAGGCCTTTACAAGGCTTGGATCGACAATGACCTGGCTGATGCCGAGATTGGAGAATGTCGCCTCATACAGGTCGGTCTTCTCGTTAAGGGCCACCTGTACACGGTCGATAATCCTATGGCTCCCTTTCTCGCGGATTTTCGACTGGATAAGATTGGCTTCCTCACGATGCACATAGTTGTTTGCAAGAATGGCACGCACTCGATCCACACCCGACTCGATACTGGCCTGGTCGGTATTCGTGGCATATGCGCTGAGCAGGAACTCCAGCACATATGAGGGCACCAACGCATTGCCCTTGACCTTGTTCACCAGATCCTTGCGGACAGTGACCCCGGGGAACAGGTCAGTGATCTTGACATCCAACGCGCTCAGGGGATCCCCATCCGCGTTGTGGTCAGGACTTTCAATCCAACCGTTCTGGCTCATACCCTGCTCATTCATTGTGTTACCCCTTACGATCGCTTTCCTCTGTGCTCATCCAATTCAGTCGAAGAATCCGGCATCGTCGGCCACCACACCCTGTTTGAAGAAGTATCGTGCCTTCTGCTCAAGCATGACCAGCACATTTGACCCGGCTGTCTTCTCACGCAAGCGCAGTTCGATATTCGTTCCATTGAACCGTTCCGCGTCACTGGTCAGCATGAGCGTAGCCGTCACATGGCGTTCGCTTTTCTCCTGCCCAATCAGATCGAAGGCGACCGGCGTCTCATTGGAGATGAGCACATCATTGTCTGCCGCATTACGTCCCCACAATCCGGCCAATACGGTACGTGCGCGGACTTTTCCTCCAACGGGCTCGTTCTGGAAGAATTCCACAGTCAACTGTCTGCTGGAAAGCCTGTCGGTTCGTTGCAGAATAGTGAATTCCACAGCCCTCACATCATCGGCCGCGGAACGTCCCTTACTGACATGCAGCACAGGAACGACGATTTCCTGCAATGCTGCTCCTCCATGCACATACTTCACACCGGCGCCCTGCATGCGCAAGCGCATGATGGAGTTCGGCACTTGAATGCTTATGCCTTCATTCCGAACATCGTCCATTCCTATCTGCGCGGCATTGAATGTCACGAACGCACGACCCGGAGCAAGATTGGATCCGATGGAGAATCGTCTCTTTCTCACCCATACCGCATCGCCCTTGGGCTGTTCGCTCAACCATTCCGTACCGTCCAAATCTCGGTCCTGATAGAGGAATCCGTGATCCGCGGTGATGATCATGTTATGGACGTTGCCGCTGGCAAGTTTTTTGACTACTTCACCCAGTTCCTTGAACGTCTTCTCGCATGCGTCCACTGTTTCCGATTCCGTTTTCTCCGTATCACCGGTGGCGTCGATATGGTTGTGATACACATACAGCACGTTGCAGGATTTATATAGTTCTTTGATTTCGCTGACTTTCAGCTTTGTCAAATCGTCATATCTAATCGCTTTGCCGCCTACGGCCGAAAGAATGGCGGTGCGCGCTTCGATTCCTTTGGTGCTGCGTCCATCAGCCAGAACATACAAACGGTCTTTGCTGTCGAATTCGAGCGAGCCGTGCGGCAGCAACGCCGCCATGCCAAGTTGTGTATAGGATGGCAGAACGCTGTATTGCATGTTCAGTTTCGCATTGAAACGGCTTTCCCTGTCGATGCGTTCGGACAGTTCCTGCGCAACCTCGTAACGTAGCGCATCGGAAATGATCACGGCGATTTTTCTGCCGGACTTCAATACCGGCGCGATTTCACGTTCATAGAAATTGGTTTGCGCGTCCATGTCTATGAACTTCCATTGGCTTAGCGTATCGACTTGTTTTTGCCATGCCTGACCCAGATCCTGCTGATATGCCTCGTAGGCGCTTTGCAGATCATCGTCCACACTCACCGCATCCGGGTTGGCACGATGCCATGCGAGCACATATTTTCTGTATGCGCCATCGGCCTTGTACAGCTTTTCGGCATACAGCTTCATCCCTTGTTCCGGTGAGCTGATGGTGCTAATGAGTCCGCTGCATTCAGTCAACACGGCGCGAAGCCTGCTTGCTGCGGCAATGCACTCGTATTGGTCGGTATATTCTGCGTACCAGAGCTTTTGCTTACGCCCGTTGATGATTCGTTGCACCTGGTCGTCCGTAATGGATTGCGAGCCCAACCGTTCGAACAGCTTGTTGACGATCATCTCGTCCACGTCGCGGAACAGGTCACGGTCGGCAAGCTCTTCCACGCTCATGTCGGCGATTCGAGTGGACAGGTGCAGTTCCTCCACGGCGTTCTCGGAAAGATTCTGCAGTACCGTGCGCATGTCGATATTCTTATACCAATCGTCCCAGTCGCGAATAATGTTCGCATAAGTGGAGACGGCGTTCTTTCCATCGGAGAATCCGTTCCATGCGAGCTGGAACAGCCATAGCACGAAGTCCTTCACCGTCGGCTCGCTGCCGGCATCAGTATCCACGTCAAAACGATAAATGCGCCGTGTTCCAGTCCAATGGAACGTGCTTAATCCCATGCGTTCGATCACGGTGATACCGGAATCGTCACCCTGCGAATATTGCGTAAGTAGCTCAGCCCAGATGTCTTGCATGCTGTGCCGATCCTCTTTCAGTTGCAGCAGCGTGGCGATCATCTTCGCTTGGAAATCGGTGGCGTCGTCGTGCGCGTTAAGACGTTTCGCGAGACGCTTGGCGCGTTCTTCGCTGTCGAAGAACTTTGGTACGCCCCTCATTACTTCCAACCACTTGTTTCGAGTGTCGGAGGAGGCTTCCGGCAGCGTTTCCGTAAGTGTCACGGCGAGTTTGTCCATGGTGAACGTGGGACAGTACGCCAATTCCAAATCCAACAGCCAGTTGTCTTGAACCGCCGGGGCCGACTCCGTCAGATATACTAGGAATTTTTGATTCGGCTGCTCGTGGAACATGCGATAGCGCACCGTGAACGGAATGTACCGCCTGTCGTTCTCATCACCGATTTCCGGGGTGATGAGTTCAACTTCGCGCAGCGCTTCATCAGTGGCATACTCCCCCACCAATGTTGCCACGACATCCGCGTACTGTTTCTTATCGTCGCGCCAAAATACGATGCGTCCATGTTCACCTGGCTGGCTGAAACGTCTGGCGAGCAGTCTTGTTACTTGGCTATTCTCACTCATGCAGTTCCGTCCTTTTCTTCGCTTCAGCGTATCGAGTGGCGCGGGCAGCACCAATTTTCACTGCACTGCCTTCCTCTACCAGACTCTTCAATATTCGTTGAGCCTGCCTTTCCTGCACACCCAGTATCCGTATGGCGTCAGAGATAGAAATACTCGCATTCTTACGCAGCGCATCAAGAATACGCTCTTTCTGGGATGGAAGCACCTCAATGGCGGCATTCGGAGCAGCACTCGTTTTTGAAGTTGTTCCTTCCACAATCCCGTCATCAGAAAGCGAATCCCGTCGTAATCCCGTCACAATCCCGTCATCAGAAAGCGAATCCCGTCGTAATCCCGTCACAATCCCGTCATCAGAACCTGTCTCTGAGCCATTGCGATAAATGTTGATGCGCAGATCCGTATCGCCGCCGAGGAATTCCGGTTCAGGCAATCCGGCATCGCGCACCTCCTGCAGAACGCGCAGGATGCCACTCCCCCAGTGCTCGATATAACCCATGTATTCAAAAGCAGAGGCCAATGCCTCGTTGCGAATTTTTGAATAGCCCTGCTTCATACGTTCAATGGTCTGTCCCATCGGCAGACCGCCCGGGCGAAGTGATCTCCAATCGATTATCGTAAATCGCGATCTGAATGCTTGAATGGTCGATATAGCTGCGATGCACTATCGCGTTGACAATCAGCTCTCGAATGGCATCCGGTGGAATCTCATACACGTCCTGCCGGTACACGCCTTTGAACCGAGCGCCCATATGGATGTTGCGCAACACATACTGGTAGGACTCTTCGATAAGCTCCTGCGGAGTACCGGCGAACTCACGTCGATCCACGAACACAGCTTTGGTGGTTCCCTTGAACACGCCGCATTGCACCACGGATCGGACGGCCGTATTGCCGGTCAGAATCGCATAGGCATTGGTGGGCACCAATTGCCCGTCTTGTTCTGCCAGCACACCCCACTGCAGCAACTGTTTCTCCGTAACCGTTTTGACTTTTTCGGGGTCTTCGGCATTATCCTTCGCGGTTTTCGTCAGACTTGCGCACAATGCTTCGATGTCTTCTTCAGTTACGGATAGTCCAAGGCACTGCACTTGGTCGAAACTCCGATTGCTGCCTTCGATGGTCAGTTCCCGAATAGTGGGCTGGTCTGCTTGACGCGTGGTGCCGGCCACACGAACGAATGTTCCCTGTTCCTGGCCGAGCGACTTGATATGGTACGGACGTTGCAAACCAGGAGCGATTTCAGCCACAATGACTGTCTTACCGGCCACGTCACGCATGGTGATATCGGGGATGATTAACGGCTCGCAACTATTGACAATGGCATCCGAAATAGAGTCCATTACCGTGAACACTTTGTCTTCGGCAATACCAACCACACGGAGCGTCTGGTCTTCGACACCGAACACCAAACATCCGCCTTGTCCATTGGCAAACGCCACTGCGGTTTTGGTGTAGTTGATGCTCCTGGAGAGAGGTGTGAGCTTGTACTCCACATTCTTGGATTCGCCGCGCAACAGTGTTTTAATACCCATATCTCACCTTCTTCGTCACCATTACGCAGCTCCTCCTTCGAAAGAAGGACTCCAAGTATCTGAGATGATACGCTTCTGCCTTGCTAAAGACACCAATGGACTAACTTTACCAATTCCAAACTTATCGATTAGATTCTGCAATAATTCTTCTACTCGCCATACATAAGGAATATCAGGTTGCATAAATAAACACGTATAAAACTCAATAAATGCCTCCGCACATTCCTGCGGAATATCATCAATATTTTTAAGCATAATAAGGTTGATAAAATCCCGCCCCATAATTCTTGGGAAATTATCAGAAAGATACTTCATTCCTTCTTTAAGATGCTCATCCAACAGAGGAATTAGTTCAGCAAAAGCAATTCGCTCTTTTTCACTCCAGTTCCGTCCTTTGCCGGCATGACGATCTTCAATAAATCGATGGAGCCATAAATCCCACACCATATTCTTGCCTTTGGAATCAAGCCGGAATTTGAAAGCCCACACAATCCGGTCCATGAACAAAGGAGCATAAATGCCATTCCCAGCTGTCACGACTTTAGACAAAAGTTTCGCTCTCCGTTTATCTTCCAATCCAGCATAAGTCACTATCCAAAATACCTGTAAGAGAAAGCTTTGTTTCTTATAATCATCCAAATGAGACAGATATTTAAACTCATCAAGACAGCTCTCATAAAAAGCTATGTCAATAAGTCGAATATTAAGAATCGGATTCGGGAGCATCACATTCCAAATAAACTTCGTGCCCGCTTTTTTCATTAAATCAGGCAACCAGCTCTCTGTATTTCCCCGATCAAGCGAATGAAGCATATTGATATTTGTAAGCAATGCTGTCCAAACGGGCGGGGAGAAGTCACCTTCATCATCTACAAAACGACGAACCATCTTCTTTTCGAGATCATCAAGACCATTCCAAGAATCAGCTTCTTGCCTATATCTCCAACGGATTCTGCCCATCCAGAAATAAGCGAGTTTACCAGGCCAACAATTCAAGGAATATGTAACTGGATCGTTCAGCCATTGCTGATCTTTACTTGCGCTGAATGTCGAGCTATATCGTTCCCAAATTTGCAACGCGATATCACTCATTATCTGTAAAGTTTTCGCGGTAATCGTAGTCTTTTCCCCATCAATCTGTCTATTCAGGAAAAACGACACTGCGCTTACTTCATCTTGTCCCATCTTCGGCAATAGCTTCTTCAATAAATCAAGAACCAATATTTGTTCATCATCCAGGGATGTCTCACCCCACCCACGAATGATTGAGCAACTATATTGAACTGCGTCACTTTCTTTATGCCGATTGACAAGTTCCCAAAGAGTAAATCCCACCCGAGGATTATGCGAAACAACTTCAGAGATTTGATTATTAATACTCAAAGAATCAAATTTAACCGTTTTATCTTGGTTACCAAACATTTTTTCTTCGAGAACAGACGGACGGTTCTCTAAAATATCAATAAATTGCTCATCAGTAATTCCAGTAGTTACACTGCAAACCCCTTCAGAATAAATATGGAAATCTGCATGCTCTCGCGGCAAAAAATTATATTTCCGAGCAAGCTCATTCTTCCACTTCTGAGCCTCAGGCCAATTCCCCATTCCACCATTCATATGCTTAAGAAGCCATTGAAGAACATCAAACTGCTCATAAAGCGCCGTTCGTTCATCAGAATATGTTTCCTTGAGGGAATCAAGTTTATTCCTCAGATATTCTAGTATGTTTTTCTTCGAATTCTCTCCCATGCTCGGAGCGGCTTCTTTAAGAACCATATAGACTTCATGATGGGCATCCAAGTCAAATAAATAATCATGTTCGAGAATCCAAGTGATTTTACGGTTCGCATCCCAATCCGAAAAAGCAATAGTATTAATCGCTAAACGTTTAAGAAGCGCAGACTCACTATTCCACCACCGATATATCAGACTATCCTGTTGATCTTTATGACCATGCGCATAATCACGAAGAATGTCGACAAACATAGATTGCAAATCAGACACATATAAATTCTGATCGCTAGGCTCTATCGATGGCCTACTTAAACAAGAGTATTCATTTTCACCTTGATAAGCTTGTAATAGAGCACCAGCTCTTTGTAAGCTGGATTCAGCAAGCAATGCCATCTTCTTCATGTCGAAGCTCAAATGATTATCAAGCTCTTCTATCCTGTCATATGGCCATGCAATCTCAGCTCTAGGCCTTATGCCGTTCCCCCGGAAAGGCGCGGTCAGTTTTAAATATGGGCGAATAATGAGAGATAATATTTGAGGCGATATATCTGAATTGTAAAGTAATGATGGCTCAATAAATTCATCAAGAACACTTGGCGCGGAGTGGCCCTGCATGGAAGTCATTAAAACCGTAAAGACCGGAATTAAATCCCGTCTATCCCGATGGCTGATGCAATAACTGACACATTCATGCAATTGCTCAAATAACCAATCAGACATTGATGATTGCAACTTGCAAAGCACATACAGCACAAAATCCCGTTCTTCCGGCTTTTGCACAAAATCGACAAGGAACCAATCCAGCAGAATCTTCTCATTCTGAGTCTTTGGGCCTCTTTCTGTGAAAACTTCCCGGAGCGCGTCCGAACTCATCAGCCAAGATAGCCATTCCCTCTTTATCTTCGATTTATCTGCTTTTTTCTGACCTTCTTCCCTTTCAATAATGTCAACAAAGCATTGTGCCCCTTCATCTGTAGATACAGCAGCGCTGACATAGTCGAAATCTACATCATCTTTCGGAACGCCATTTCTAATAATGTCCGGCAAACGTTTTTTTGTAGGCATTGTAGTCCGAAGATATATAATCAGCCCAAGCGGTTAGTACTTCAACTAACGCATGATGCCCATTAGCAGAAGGATAGGGAATTGGAGTAATTCCATTATGCTGCCATTCATTATCTCTTCCGTCCATGTCCTCCTCAGAGAGGAAAATATACCGAGGTCTGGCGTGGGACGAAATGCCCAATGCAAGATATCGCATAATGACATCGCCAAAGCTGTAGCCAATGAATACAACCGTGTATGTCTCAAATAGCTTAAGTAGAAAACGTGTCGCCCAGCCCTCTGAAAGGTAAGCCCGAGCAAAATCCCTATCGTCAAGGACTATTTCGCGATCAGGGCTATCCACTGAGCCATGCAAGTACAACAATCCTGAGAAATCGCTGCCGATGGGGACAGCCGGTCCATAATAGCTTCTGCCTAAATCACAATTCTGCTTTTGCGCAGCTTCCTCAAGAAGAAGATCGTAATTTGTTGTCACAATGCGCGGAGTTTTTACGCTACTAGCAAGTCTGACGATAGCTTCGTGCGTGGAATTGCAATGAATATCATTGTCACGCATGAGATCTTTAGTTCGCTTGTGAGCATTAAAATTATCAGGCAGCATCCCAATAAAACGATCCAACTGCTCACCATTATGAGGGAGAGGCTCATCTGCCTCTTCAGCAAGCTTTGTGGCTAACTGCTCATAAGAAGGCAGATTGGAGGGAGGATTAAATGAAGCTCCCGCGCCGACAAAGAAAACCACTTCATCCTTCGCGGCGGCGTCGAGTAACTGTTGAGGAATATTTACATCTGCCGTAATCCACATAAGCTGACAACTACTCCTTGCCCAGCGGATGGACGGGCCAGGTCCAGGTGGAGACGTCTTTGCGCTTCTTCTCGATAGAGGGGATGGAACGCAGAGCCTTGCCCATGCGCAGGTAGTTCACCAGCACACCGTCGTCCAAATCCATTTCCAGGTTGCGGGTAGCTAATGGGTACAGGGTCTGGTCCTCGTAATCCTTACACTCGAGAACGGCCTTGCGCAGTTTGGCGGCCTGTTTCTGGTCCGCGGCACGATCCGAATGTTCCAAGCTATCGGCGATGTCGGCGATTTTGCCGGTGTAGTCGCGCAGATAGTTGAGTACCACGTTCGTGGTTTTCGGCGTATACCGGTGCAGGTACACGAGCGCCTTGAACGAGCCCTTGTTGCTGGTTTGACTAGAGTACTGCCAGTAGATCGGTCGATTCGAATACATCTTCACGTGGTCGTTGTAGAAATCGTTCACGAAATACTTGCGGATGCTTTTGTCCAGTATCTGTTCGATGTAGGCGATGTTCGCGGCCAGATTCTCCTTGCCGAATGCCACGGCAAGGAGAATCTACGGAACCGCGTCACGATATCATCCTCAAAGCAATCGGTTTCCGTAACCGGAATGACATTGTCCGCATCCGGATCAAATGACGGGTTCGGAATCTGCGCATGGTAGTCATCAAGTGTTTCACCCTGCGAAGCGAGAATCAAACCAGGCTTATCGAGCGAATACCTGCCGAACATGCAGCCCACCGCATAGGAAATGAGCTCCTTGACGACATCTTGCGCGAATTTCTCGTTGCGCACTTCCGGAGTATCCTTCGGATATGCGAACGCGACGTTGCGCTTCAAAGACACGCGTTCCAGCGGCACATCGCATGGCACGTCATCACGCACGCCATATACATCTGCGACCAGCTCATTATTGCGGATCTCACGCTGACGCTGTTCCTCAGATACACGATCCCAATACTCACGAAGATGCGATACCGCCTCTTCAAGCAAATCTCCCACTTGTGCACCCTGATTAGGGTCAAGCAGCGCAAACCATCGAAAATCCCATGACGTCTCAAAAGAATCCCAATCAGACTTCGACACGGCAATCAAGTTTGATATCGATTCCTTATCCGCTTTCCCATATATAGCATCAATTATTGGAATCGAACCAATGACTCCAGGCTGAAAATTCAGCGTTGGAGACAAAGCCCGTAACAAGGCCATAGCCACAGCACTATTTAGAAAACTTGCAAATACTGGAAGGTCATCTTTCTTGCCCGAAAATAAAGTACATCCACCATTATCGAAAAGAGCACCAGCAGAAGAATACCTTATAGAAAAATCTCCGGAAGTTACCGTGCTCCACGTTAAACCTTCTTGAAGCTGATTTGATTCATTACGAATTGTGGACTTTCGAGTAGCAGCAACGCTCATACTCTTTATTGATCGCCCACTATGCGCCCAATTGATAACTAATTCTTTGTTACCATACCATCTACGATACTCACCGCCTTTATTATAGGGGAACCAAATTGCTCCAGGTTTTATAGAAAATGCAGATTCTTCATTAAGACTCACTTCGAACCAATGACGTAAAAACCTTTCATTGAATCCTGTGTCCAATCCTTTACGTGGCGAAGCAACCGTCTGAAGCTGCTGTCCCTTGGCGAAAGCCTCGAGCATGGGTTTGCTAAGCCAGTAGACGATTGGCGAGCCTGGGATTTGCGCAAACTCGCGTTGGTCCACCTCGAAACGATAATCCGCATCAGCTTGAACCGCTTCAATGCAGGCATCTGCTTGGTTCTTATCACCAGAAACGTCCACCAACCGAACATAAACGCCTTTTTCGTTGTTGAAACCATTCTGAAGCGTGAAAGCGACAGTAGAAACCACTTCGCCACCAATGCTATCGAATGCCCCAGCACCAAGATGTGCCATAGTTTCGATGGATGAGGAATCAAGCAATTTACGTCGCAAAGCTTCGAAGGATGAGAG
>ENA-OPZN01000009-OPZN01000009.1-human-gut-metagenome-genome-assembly--contig:-NODE-9-length-92746-cov-6.269837_pt1 | contig 92746 bp, 72 predicted proteins | sample MGYA00242483_ERZ504503 | MGnify/ENA primary metagenome ERZ504503 (study PRJEB26092, sample SAMD00036285) | human gut metagenome | host: Homo sapiens | study: EMG produced TPA metagenomics assembly of the... | reverse complement strand
CCTCGGGTTCATGAAACCAAGCGAGAAGATCATCGAACTGCTCGACGCCGCGTGATAACCTCAACAACCGACAACGTGACCATGGAAGGCCGCTCAAACCTCAGGTGTTGCAACCACCACTAGAATCCGCCCTGGCTTGGTTATGGGGTCGCTCTACACTGGCTTCTGCTATGCATTACTTCACCCCTAAACGTTGCGCTACGTCGAATAAAATCATGTATCACGATAAGGCGCAGGTTCAGCGTGCCGCTGATCAAAGCCTAATCGAGCGCGGAGTTGAGCTATGGGTGTACCGTTGCGAATTTTGCGGATGCTGGCATCTCACGCATCGCGATCCGCAATCCAGTTACCGGCATGTACCGCTGAACCAGCAACTCAAGCCACACAGTCGTAAAAAGGGCTACAAGCCACGTAGACGTTAGCGTCAGAAGCTCCACAGACCTCGCCAACGCCGTGTCTGAGACAGGTTACGGTCCAAACACGTCAGGTCGTAGGCTGCTAAGCGTTCAGGGCGCTCGGACACACTTCGTCCAACACTTACATCACCTTGGTGTTTTCAAGGTTGCGGATAACCCAATCGTTGAAGCGAATTACCGGCTTGCGCAACATAAGTCCCAACAGCAATGAGGGGACAAGGAACAGTGCCAGTTTGCCCATGGAAACCCAGTATTCCATGCCGAATGAGCCTGCCATGGCCGAATGCATCGCATCCACCGCATAGGGGAACAGTAGCCATTTAGAAACGACCTGGAAGAACGTCGGCAGTGTTTCAATGGGGAATGTGCCGCCGGAACCGGCTACCTGCATAACCAGCAGTACTACGGCAATGGCTTTGCCGATATCACCGAACGACAGGGTCAGCGTATACACAATATTCGAGAACACCAGTGCAGACAACCACCCGACCATCAAGAACTGAATCGGATGCTCACACTGCACGCCGAGATAGAACATATCGCCCAGGCACACCAGCGTACCTTGCAGCAAAGCAAGGAAACCGAAAACCATGTACGGCCGAAATATTCGTGGTGCAAGCGTAAACCGAACTGCCGCGCATTGCCGGGAGCCTCGGCACGCGGCTTCTTCAGCACATCCAACGCGGCGGCCGGTCCGGCAATCCGCCCGGCAATCATGGCCTCGCGAAGACCCACTTCCGAACCGAGCGGCAGATCATTGCCCAACCCTAAGATACGAGCCTTCTCATGGTCGGAAATCGATACTTTCAACATGGCGACCAGAATGATCGCACCGACCCAAATAGACAAAATCGTGTAGAACGGAGCCATCGCGGAACCATAGTTGGCAACGGGATAGAGCGCGATGCGGTCGACCGCTACGGGTGCCGCCAGCATGGAAGCAATGGCATCGGGCTTCGCAGAGGAAATCACAGACAGGTCGATGGTGCCGCCATTGGTGATAGAGGCGAGTTGGGAAGACAAGTTGTCGAGTTTCTTCGCCGAACGGGTCAAAGCGCTAGCTGCGTCAGTCAAGGCCGACTGGATGTCCGTCAGGCTGTCTGAAACGCCGCCAGAAAGACCTGACACGCTGCTTACGGTCGATGCAAGCCCGTCGATTACGGAACTTGCCTGCGTGGTCACTTCGTCCATGGACGAGGTCAGATTGTTCAGTTGCGGTTTCAGCGTGCTCTTGTACGTGTCTGAAGCCTGAGTAATCGATTGTTTGGCGGCAGCGATTTGTGATTTCAGATCTCGACGCGCTGTATCGGCATCGGCAGTACCGTTTGCTATGTGCGTGGCCGCATCGCCCAACGCGGTGGCGGCTTGCTGCATGCTCTGCTGCGCCTTTGTGGCTTGGTCTGCAGCCGCGTTCAGTTGAGCGGCAACGGTATCTCCGCCCACGGGCAGTGAAGCCGCTTGTTTGGCGAGATCTCGTAAAGCGGCGGCATACTTTCCAAAGCTGTCGGCCTGAGCCTCCACTTTGGATTGCATATCGGTTAGCTTGTTTGATATCTGTGAGGATTGTGAGCCCACATCGGCAAAAGCGGCATCGATTTGCTTGGCAATGGTGTCGTAGGATGAACCGGCCTGCTGCAATGCCGTACCGACGCCATCGGTGGCTCCGGACAATGCCTTGTCGAGGCTGGAGACGCCGTTGCGGGTCTGTTTCAACGCCTTTTTGGTTGTGGCCGCAGCTGAGCCTGTTGATCCCAGCAGCTTATCGGTGGAATCAATGATGCTGTTGGCGGCCCCGAGCAGATTGGCATAGGAATCCATCTGCGACGCAGTGCCGGTCAAACGAGACGACATGGTGGCAATATGACTGGAGGCGTTGTTGACGTACTGCTCCATTTGCGGGCTTTGCGCGTAATCGGCCACGTTGGAAACCAAATCCAGCGCCACGCTCGCCAAGGTCTTCACAAATGTCTGGTCGATGGTCGTGGCCACGGTGGTAGCACCCTGGTCGGTGATATGCGGAGCGATCGGATTGATTTTCTCATTGAGATAGTATTCGAGCTTGGCGTGCTTGATCTTCGGTGAAAACAGCGTCATCATATCGGAGCTGAAGCTCTTTGGAATAATCAGCGCGGCATAGTATTCGCCTGAGTTCACGCCATCGATGGCCTTAGCACGATCCACAAACTGCCAGTCAAGGTCATGATTGGCCCTGAGCGTATTGGTCACGGTTTCGCCGACGTTGATGGTGATCGGCATCAGATCGGACTTATAGCCCTTATCCACGTTTGCCACGGCGACCTTCAAGGCCTTGGTGTTGCCGTACGGGTCCCAGCTGGCGGCGATGTTGTACCAGGCGTACAGTGCCGGCACAATCACCAATCCCATAGCCACGATTACGGCGATCACATTGCGGGTGGCTTGGCGCACGTCACGTACGAATATTTTCCAGATAAGCTTCATCGTGCGCCTCCTTGCCCAGACTGCCCAGACTGACCGGACTGCTCGAACTGTGCGGTGTGCGCAGTCGGCTCGGCGGCCTGATCGCCGAACAGTGTGAGTCGTTCAGTGGTTTCGCCGATATCCGGATTGCTGCCCATCGCCGCTTCGTGACGTCCGTGGCCGTGGAAACGCCGCCACGCATATCCGTTGAGCATCACATTGCGGAACTCGTCGGCACTCATGGCACTGACGCCAAGCTGCATGGCGTAGGTTTCGCGTGCGTATTCAACCACAATGAGATAGGCGTCGATAAGAATAATCGACAGAATCCAGGAGGTCAGCATGGCGATTTTCTCTTGGGTGACGAACAGCAGTACCAGGAATACGAACGGGAGTACGGTCAGCAATGTCAGACCGGCAACGATCATCTTTGGGTACCGCGCGAAGAACCGGTGCGCGCGATGAGCGATGATATCGCGCAGTTCCTTGCTGTCGGACACCGTGCGGAATACGGAGTTCAAGCTCACCTGTTCGTTCACCATGCTGTTGTGCTCGGTGATCATCAGGTCGGTACCTCCCAAACGATGGTCGAACAGCGCGTTCAGGTTCATCGCATACCGGCGTACGACAAGTCCCACGAAAAGCGCCGCCGGCAGATACCAGAACAGGTGCAGCATGTCGAGCCAGTAATGGTTCGCGTACAGGCCGGCGATCGGGCCGCGCATCGCGTTGATGCCGTAGGTAAAGGGCAGCCATGGGTGCAGTTCGCGGAAGAAGTTCGGCATCATTTCAATCGGATACAGGCCGGAGGCACCGGGTATCTGCACAATGACCAGAATTACGGCGATGGCTTTGCCGATATGGCGGAACGCCACGGCCAGCGCGTAAATAATGTTGATGTAGACGAACGAACAGAAGATTCCGGCCAAGATGAACAGCAGCGGATGCTCGCATTGGATGCCGAGCACCAGATCGCCAATGGTGGCGATGATGGCTTGCAGGAATCCGATGGTGACCAGCAGCAGCCAGCGGCCAAGATATGCTTGCGTAGCGGTGATACGGCGAATGCCCTCGCGGTCGACCTCAAGCTTGTAGATGGCGATTAGCACGAAACCGCCTACCCACAGTGCCAGATTCGTGTAGAACGGGGTGACTGCGGACCCGTAATTGTCGGTGGCATACACGACTTTCGTGGTCAGGGTGACGGGATTGCCCATGAAGTCGCCGAATCCCTTGTCATCCAGATGCAGCGTATCCCGGATTTTCTGGTAAGCGGCGGAACTATCGAGCGTGGCGATATCGGTGCGTACGGTGGCGACATCGCTGGCCACCTGGCGCAGCGAATCCTGCGTGCTGCTGATGGTGGTTTTTGTTTGGTTCAGGGTATCGACAAGCTGGTCGAACAGTCCGTCGGCCTGATCCAAGGTGCCGGATAACGAAGTCAACGTGCCATCCAGTGTGCCATTCAGGGCGGCGAAACTGTTCAATGATGAGGTGAGCGACGGCATTACGGTGCCGGTCAGCGAGCCGCGCGCGGTATTCAGCGCCGCGATGCCGCCGGTGGTGGTGTTGGTCATGGCTCCGGAAAGATTCGTGGTGGCGTCTTTACCGGAGTTGATGAACTGTGTGGTGTCGGTATGGAAGGTGTTGAGCTGTGTCTGCTGTTTGCTGATCAATGAGTCGAGCGCATCGATTTGTTTCCAGATGTTCTGGCCGACCGGGTCGGTGGTGTCTTTGCCGATGCCGGCTTTGGTCAGCGCGTCTTTCAGATCGCTGATTGACGTTTGGGTGGCATTCAGTGGGGCCGAAAGTGTGTTGGTGATGGTGTCAACGGAGTTCTGCGCGCTGTTGAAGGAGCCGGTGATGCTGCCGGCGGCGTTGTTGACGTGAACGGCCAGTCCGGAGAGTTGTGCTGAACTGGTGTCGAGCGCGCCGACCAGTGTGGTGGAGAAGGCTTGTGACCCGGCCTGTGTTTCCGCCAACAGTGTGCCGGACTGGCGGGAGGCCTTCTGCGCGGCCGCGACGGTCTGCCTGAGTGAGGCGGTGGTCTGTTTGGCGTCGGCGAGAATCGTGTCTGATTGGGCCAGCGTGTCCTGTAAGTCGGTGAGTGAATCCTGAACGGTGTTCAGCGTGGACATCACCGTATTGAGATCATTGATCGTATCGTGCTGGACTTTGCCGGTGGCTTGGTCGAGATCGCCTCCCGCTTCGGAAACGGCCGAGGCAACGGTGGTGGCTACCGTGGTGACGAAGGCGGAGTTGATCTGCTCGTCGATGGTGGTGGCACCGGTGTCGGTGATTTTCGGCGCGATCGCGTTCTTCTTCTCGTTGACGTAATACTTGATTTTTGGCTGTTTGGAGGTTCCGGTCACCGATTCGACCAGGCTGGTGCTGAAATCCTTGGGCAGCACGATGGCTGCATAGTATCCGCCGGTCTCCACGCCGTGGACGGCCTGTTCCTCATTGTCTACGAAGCGCCAGCCGAGTTCGTCGTTCTGCTTGAGTTTCTTGACGACCTGCGGCCCGCATCGAGATGGCCGACCAGATCGTTGGTGGTGCCTTGGTCTTCATTGGCTACGGCCACTTGCAGATTGCCGGTGGCTGAATAGGGATCCCAGTTGGCGAGAATGTTGAACCATGCGTACAGCGAGGGCAGCATTGCTACGCCGAGCGTCACCACAACGGCAACGGGATTGCGTAAGATACGTCTGCAATCGCGTAGAAAGACTTGCCAAACCGTCCGCATCCAGTCCCTCTTTTCCGGTTCGTAATCATTGCGGCCACATGCAGTCTATTCCCACCACTGGTGCGAATACTGCTGGTTTGGCGGGTTTTCTTGCAAAACTGGCCGTTGGTTGTCCGCATAATGGGACTGATATGTGAACGTTTGTTGATGGTGCGACACCGGCGGGATGGTTGTGCAATTTTGCCGGTATCCGGTGATGAAATGTTGAGGTGTTGGGACTGAGTCGTCGCAGTGCTGAGACTGAGACGACTCAGTGACGAGCCCATCCGAGCCTATTTCGTTGGTTCTGGTCTTACTGATCCAGACGGAAGCCCTGAGCGGCGGCCTTGTCGAGCAGTGTCTGATGGCTGACATCCTGCTGGCTGATCGTGGCGACCTGATCGCTGAAGGCGTCCACCGGACGGTCGGCTTGGCGCAGATCGTAGTACCGGTGAACTTCCTCGTCGAAGGCGGGCAGCTGGTCGAGTACGCCATCGGCGTCAGCCGGGTAGGTGTTCTCGAAGAACTGCATCGTGCGCGGCATGCGCGGCTTGACGGTCGGGTTCTGATCGGGCTTGCCGATGGCCAGACCCAGCACCGGATACGTGTATTCCGGCAGATTCAGCACGTCGATAAGGCCGGGGATGTTGTTGAGCAGAGAGCCGAGAATCACGCAGCCCAGTCCCAGCGAATAGGCGGCGGTCTCCATGGCGTGCAAGGCCAGCACTGCGTCGTTCTGAGCTTGGGTGAAGCGATAGCTGTACTTGAGATGGAATTCGTCGGAAGCGGGATCGATGCCCTTGCGTTCGGCGATGCGCGCGTTGCGGTGCTCGTCGATAACGAACACGTACAGCAGCGGCGCAGTGGCAATATACGGCTGATGGCGAATTCGGCGAGCTTGGCTTTGATGGCCGGATCGGTGATGCGGATGGCGGACCAGTCGTTAAGGAACTGGCTGGACGCGGCATGCTGGGCGACGGTTTCGAGCGTGGCGCGGGTATCGTCGTCGATGGCCTCGTCCTTGAACTTACGGATGGAGCGGCGGCCCAGAAGAGCCTCGATTGTTGCGTTGGTAACCATGGTTTATTGTCGCACGGCAGACGCCGGACGCCACGGTGGATTACCTCACAGTGAAATGCCGATATTGTGTGGCGGAACTGTGCTGGACTGATGGTTCCTGTCGATTGGCTGATGGTTCCTTGACGAAATTCCAGCGATGAGCCATCAGTCAACCAACAGAAACCATCATCCAACCGGGGGATTAGCGGCTGGACTTGCGATGGCGGTGGTCGACGAACGCCTTGGAGCCCCGATCCGACAGCTGCGAAACCACTGCGCCGAGTGCGGCCGAAACGGCGGCGAATGCCAGACTCATTGCCAGACCTTGCGGCGCGTCTGCCGCCAGTCCCTTGCGCAGATTGCGTTTGCTCGTGCCCTTGTCCCATATCATCTGGAATGCTTTGCCGGCAACCAAGCCTGCCAGCGCTGGGACTGCGACTTGATGAGCTTGTCGCCCAGAGAATCAGGGTCGTTGAGCCGGTCCTCGCGCAGCCTGTTGACCTTCTCGTCGATGCGGTGCAGGCTGTCGACCGCACGGTCGGCGCTGGAGGGGAAGTCGGTGTTCGTTTCGTCGCTCATGACTCTCAGTCTAATAGCATCTCAATCATCTCAGCGCAAAAGATGGGCGTTAATGGTGGAGTCATGAACGAGCGCAGACTAGAGTGGAGGCATGAGCGAACAGAACGTGAACGGCACCGTTGCCGTCGAGAACTCTCGTGGCGGCAACGGATTTTGGTGTTGCTGCGCCACGGCCAGACCGTGTGGAGCGAATCCGGGCAGCATACCGGGCGCACGAACATCCCGTTGACCGCGGTCGGCGAGCAGCAGGCAGCGGATGCCGGAAGGCGCCTGCGCGAAGCTTTCCCCGAAGGATTCAGTCAGGGCTGTGTGTTTTCCAGTCCGCTGAAGCGGGCGTGCCAAACCGCTGAACTGGCCGGTTTTGCGGACCACGGTGTGTTGGACGGCATCGCTGAATGGGATTATGGCCGAGCCGAGGGGCGTACGCGCCAGCAGGTGAGTGAGGCCAGCGGTTTTGAATGGGATGTGTGGCGTGACGGGCCGCGCTCGCTGACGCCCACGCTGGAGGGCGATTGGGTCGAGACCTTACCTTCGGGCGAGCAGGTGCCGGTCCATGCCGGGCCTGGCGAGACGCTGGAAGAAGCAGCGGTACGCGCCAAGAGCGCCATCGATGAGATTACGCCGCTGCTGAAAGACGGCCATAATGTGCTGTTGGTGGCTCATGCGCACATCCTGCGCATCCTCACCTCGCAATGGCTGGGCGTGGACCCGCATTTCGCGCGGTTGCTGCGTTTGGATACGGCGCACTACTCGGTGCTCAGCGTCTATAAGGGAGATAACGTCATCGAACGGTGGAACGCCTAGCCCCGGTTGCGCTGTGATTACGCTGGCCTGCCCGCTGCTGCGGGCGGGCCTTTATTGTTTGTGGTGGGAATTGCGGTATGTCGATAAATGATTTGCAAACGATAGCGTCGCCGTGTTGTTTTTTTTGATGGGCATAAGTGACAATCGATTGCCATGAAAGATATGTTAGCGCTCTCATAATTGCGAACGCTTGCATTGCGATAATGAGGAAAAAATGACCGAATCAATGGGATATTTGTTGACAATGGCCTGAAAATGATGATTTATGACGCGCCGATATTGCTATCGTTTGCAAAAAGAAGCAAACCGTTGCACAATAGTGCATGTCGATAGTCATAAAGGTGCGTGTTAGCGTACCTGTCCTGACCGGGGATGGCCGGGTCGACGATGAAAGAGAAAGGTTCGATGATGAATCGTACAGTGAAGTCAGCAGTCGCGATGGCGGCTGTCGCTGCGATGTCCCTCGGCGCTTTGGCGGCCTGCGGAAGCTCGACCTCCGGCGACGACTCCAAGGGCAAGGTCTACTACCTGAATTTCAAGCCGGAAGCGGCTGATCAGTGGACCGCTCTGGCCAAGGAATACACCAAGGAAAAGGGCGTTGAGGTCAAGGTGCAGACCGCGGCCTCCGGTACCTACGAGCAGACCCTGAAGTCCGAAATCGCCAAAACCGAAGCCCCGACCTTGTTCCAGGTCAACGGCCCGGTCGGCTACCAGAACTGGAAGAAGTACACCGCCGACATGTCCAATACGGATGTGTATAAGGAACTCACCAACCAGGACGTGGCCCTGAAAGACGGCGACAAGGTGGTCGGTGTGCCGTACGTGATGGAAACCTACGGCCTGATCTACAACAAGGACATCCTTAACAAATACTTCGCGCTGGATGGTGCCAAAGCCACGTCCATGGACGAAATCGACAACTTCGACACCCTGAAGGCCGTGGCTGACGACATGCAGTCCCGCAAGGACGAGCTTGGCATCAAGGGCGCGTTCACCTCCGCCGGCTTCGACTCCAGCTCCGACTGGCGATTCAAGACCCATCTGGCCAACCTGCCGCTCTACTATGAGTTCAAGGACGACAACGTCACCGAGCAGCCGGCCACCATCAAGGGCACTTATCTGCCGAACTACAAGAAGATCTTCGACCTGTACATCGCCGACTCCACCACCGACCCCACCCAGCTGAGCGCCAAGACCGGAGATGATGCGAACTCCGAGTTCGCGCTCGGCGAGGCCGCCTTCTACCAGAACGGTACCTGGGCCTGGACCGACCTGCAGAAGGCCGGCATGAAGGCCGAATCCGTGGGCATGATGCCAATCTACACCGGTGTCAAGGGTGAAGAGAAGCAGGGCTTGGCCACTGGTTCCGAGAACTACTGGTGCATCAACGACAAGGCCTCCGACGCCGACAAGAAGGCCACCGAGGACTTCCTGTCTTGGGTGATCACCTCCGACACCGGCAAGAAGGCCATCTCTCAGGACATGGGCTTCACCACCCCGTTCAAGACCTTCGATGATGTCAAGTTTGACAACCCGCTGACTGAAGCCGCTGTTGAGGATCAGAAGTCCGGCAAGACCCAGGTTTCTTGGAACTTCACCATGATGCCGTCCGAAGAGTGGAAGAACAAGGTCGGCCAGGCACTGCTCGAGTACGCGCAGGGCACCGGCAAGTGGGATGCCGTCAAGACCGCCTTCGTGGACGGTTGGGCTTCCGAATACGAGGCTTCGCACTGAGTCTCATAGAGTCCCATAGCCGATAAGCAACAATCCGCGGCGCCCCTGCCATTTCCTTCTCCGGGGGCGCCGCTTTGTATTGCTGAGTCTCGCACAAAATCGTCCGCCGCAGAAAAGTGTGAGGCACGCACCCGCTCAATCGCACGCTGTGGGGCCATGAATCGGCGATTTTTCGCCATTCTCCACAATGTGCGATTGAGCGTTATTGTGCGGTTGCCTCACACTTTTTCTATGGTGGGCTTTGTTGTGTGAGCCTACTTAACGCGGGAGGTGGAGGAGCGGACCTTCAGCTGGGCCGGGAACACGATGTAGGGTTGCTCAATCGGCTTTTCGTCAATGAGATCGAGCGTCATGCGGGCTGCCACGCGGGCCATTTCCACCGGATCCTGGCGGATGGTGGTCAGGCCGATATCGCCGGTGTAGAAACTATCGTCGTAGCCGATCAACGAGACGTCGCCGGGCACGGAGAATCCATTGCGCTCCAGCTGGAACATAAGCGGCAAAGCAATGCCATCCTCTTGGCATGCGATGGCGGTGGGCATCTCGTCTTGGCTTATGAGTTGGTTGACCACGTCGCTGATTTCATAACGTCCATCGTCATCGACCTTGCAGACGATAACCTGCGGCTCGATGCCTTCCCTGCGGCAGCAGGCGGTGAATGAGTCGAATCGGCTTTGCACGGAGAAGCTCAGCGACACCTCGCGATTGGTGCTGATGTAGGTGATGCGGCGATGTCCGAGATTGATAAGATGGCGGGCGGCCAGCGTGGAGCCCTGCACATCGTCGATATTGACGGCGGCGGTAAAGCCGCGGGCTTCGGGTTCGACTGAATTGATGCCGACGATCGGCACGCCGACCGAAGCCAGTTGCGCGATTTCGTTGTTGTCGATATCGAAAGACGCCACAATCACGGCATCGGCGTTACGGCGTACCGGCAACATCTCGAAGAATTCCTTGCGCTCCTCGATGCTGGAAATCTGGAATACCGAAATATCGTAGCCCTGCGTGTGCAGCACCTCGTTGAGCCCCTCGATGACCGAGGCGGTGAACCACAGGCGGATATGGCCGCTCATCAGTACTGCGATGCGCAGGGAGCGGCCGGATTTCAGGGCCGCAGCCGAGCGGGAGAGTGAGAAATTGAGTTTGTCGGCGATGGCGAGCACGCGCTCGCGGGTCTTGGCCGACACCAGATCCGGCCTGGTGAAGGAACGTGAGACGGTGGAGATGGAGACGCCGGCCTCGCGGGCGACATCCTGAATGCTCGTAGCCATTGCAGCCCCCTTGCGTTGAATGGAAAATCGCAATACACATGCACAACTGACTCCAGTGTACATGCTGATTGATTGATCTGCGGCGATGACAACGATTGTATTACAAACGTTTGCAAAGTGTCTATGTCGGCGTTAGATTGGCTTTATATAGCCATTATCTTAGGTGAAAGAAGATTGCTGGAGCCGGAGTGTGCTCGAACTTGAAACGCCTAAAATGACAACGTTTGACATATAATGATTCGACGTTTTACTATGAACATAGGCTTGAACGAGAACAGGCCGTGCATGCGGTTCTCGATCGGCAAGCTCGCATTGAGTTGAACTCCGCAGCCGGCGCACGATGCAGTGTCACAACGCAGCGGACTCAAGGAGGAGGAAAAGTCATGATCAGCATGGCTGGCAAGGCGATACGCAGATGGTGGGCGCTGTTCGCGCTCCCCACATTCGCCGCATTCATCATCGGGTTCCTGGTGCCCTTCATCATGGGCGTCTACTTAAGCTTCTGCGAATTCACCACCGTTACCGACGGTGAATGGGTGGGGCTTAAGAACTATGGCAAAGCGTTGAAAGACAAGGAATTCCTGCACGCGCTCGGCTTCTCCACCGCGTTCACCATCGTGACCACCATCGTGATCAACGTGATCGCCTTCGCCATCGCCTACATGCTGACCAAGGCGATCAAGGGCTCCACGCTGTTCCGCTCGGTATTCTTCATGCCGAACCTTATCGGCGGCATCATCCTGGGCTACATCTGGCTGCTGCTCCTGAACGGCGTACTAGCCCACTGGGGCCGCGCCCTGACCTATAAGGCGTCCTACGGGTTCTGGGGCTTGGTCATCCTGGTGTGCTGGCAGCAGATCGGCTACATGATGATCATCTACATCGCCGGCCTGCAAGCCCTGCCCACCGATGTGCTGGAGGCCGCGGCCGTGGACGGCGCCAACGGACGGCAGACCATGTTCCGCATCATCATCCCGCTGATGATGCCGTCCATCACCGTGTGCTCCTTCCTGACCGTGACCAACGGTTTCAAGCTCTACGATCAGAACCTCGCATTGACCAACGGTGCGCCGAGCAACATGTCTGAAGGTCTGGCGCTGAACATCACCCGCACCTTCTACGGCCGTATGGGCTGGGAAGGCGTCGGCCAGGCGAAGGCCGTGCTGTTCTTCATCCTGGTCGCGGTCATCGCCCTGATTCAGAACAAGCTCACCACGAGCAAGGAGGTGGCAGCCTGATGAACGAGAACAAGCCTGTGAAGCATGGCGCATTATGGACCGTGCTGTTTGCCGTTGTCTCCCTGTTCTGGATTTTCCCGATCGTCCTGGTGCTGATCAACTCCTTCAAGCAGAAGGCGTACATCTCCAAGAACGCGTTCTCCCTGCCTGCCGGCAAGGCGTTCGTGGGACTTGAGAACTATGTGCGCGGCATCGAGACCACGCAGTTCTTCGCCTCCTTCGGCTGGACGTTGCTTATCACCGTCGGCTCGGTGGTGCTGATTCTGGTGTGCACCTCGATGTGCGCATGGTGGATCGTGCGCGTGAACAACTGGGCCGCGAAGCTGCTCTACACCCTGTTCCTGTTCAATATGATCGTGCCGTTCCAGATGGTGATGTTCACCCTCTCCAAGATCGCCGACATGCTGAAGCTCAATACCCCGTGGGGCCTGTGCATCGTGTACCTCGGTTTCGGTGCCGGTCTGGCCGTGTTCATCTTCACTGGCGTGATCAAGGGCATCCCGCAGGAGCTTGAGGAGTCCGCCATGATCGACGGCGCGTCAGTGCCGCGCATCTTCTTCCAGATCGTGGTGCCGATTATGAAGCCGTCGATCGTCTCGGTGGCCATCCTCGAAGCCATGTGGATCTGGAACGACTACTTGCTGCCGTACCTGACGCTCGACCTCGGCAAATACAAGACCATCTCGGTCGCCGTGCAATACCTCAAGGGCGGCTACGGTTCCGTGGATATGGGCGCCATGATGGCCTGCCTGGTGCTGGCCATCATCCCCATCATCGTCTTCTACTTGGTATGCCAGAAGTATATAGTCTCTGGTGTCATGGCGGGCGCGGTCAAGGGTTGAGCCCGACAATTTGGCTCCCCTCCCTGAGGGGAGCCAAAAGCTGTACAAGGAGTAGTTGATGAACTGGCTGGCACCGGACTCGAAATTCATGCGCGCGTGGAGCAATCTTGTTGACGGCGTATGGATCAACATTCTGATGCTGGTCACTTCGATTCCGATCATCACCATCGGTGCGGCCCTGACTGCCGGCCATGATGCTTGCCGCCGCTCCATCGAGGGCGAGGGCAAAGGCGTAACCTCCAACTACTTCAAGTCATTCAAAGCCAACTTCATCAAAGCCACACTGCTGTGGCTGCCGTTCTTGGTGGCGCTGATTGCACTGGTCTGGTCATGGATCGTCCTGCAGATCACGCCGCTGCTCATCATCAAATTCGCGCTGACCATCCTCTGGCTTATCGGTTTCGAATGGGTGTTCGCGCTTCAGGCACGCTTCGAGAACACCGTGGCCGGCACCTTGAAGAACGCCTTCATCTTCGGCATCTCCCACATCGCGATGACCGTGGCCCTAGTCCTCGTGGATGCCGTGTTCGTGGCGCTGCTGGTGGCCAGCTGGTTCTACATGCCCGGTGGACTGTTCCTCCTGGTGATCCTTGGTTACGGCACCATGCTGATGCTCCATATCCCCGTTACCGAGCGTGTTTTCAATCCATATCTCATTGACTAGGCGGGTTCTCTCGCGAATATGCGGCGATCTTCGAGGTCTGAGCGCTCTCTGTCCACGCAAGCGCGGTAAAGATAACAAATTGATAACAGTTTGGGGCGGCTGGCGGAGCGGGGTGCCGATTGAGGGGGTATTAGTGATTGGCTTGGAAGGGGGCTTTTGACATACGGGGGTGTTCGGACTGGGCGGTTGCCCCCGTAAGTGCTTATATACATAAGGAATCTGGCACACTGAGTCTCAGTGCCGTAATGGTATCATCGCAAATAATGTTTGCGTTCACGTAGAGGCGAACGAGACACCCGACAAGTGGGTCGAGGCAAAGGACAAGGAGAGATGCGGTGAAGCATTGGAAGAAGATGGCAGCATCGTTGATTGCAATATCAACGATGGTGGCAGTAGTTCCGACGACGTATGCCATGGAATCGGAAGATTCCCAACCACAGACAACCGATACCGCGACAGTGCAGACTACTAAGGCTGCTGAACCGACGCTGCTCGCCAGCTGGGACTTCACGGGCAAAAACGGCACCACGAACAGCGTGATTGCCGATTCGACCGGCAAGTACAACCTGACGCTGAAGGACGGCGCCAAGATCGAACAGTACGGTGACCGCAGCAACAACGAGGCGCTCTCACTGCGCGGCGATGGCCAGTACGCCCAGATCGATGACCAGCTGTTCAAGGATGCGGGCGACTCCTTCACTCTGGAGTTCGCGTCCAAGACTCGTCACGACGACAGCGGCAAGTTCTTCTCGTTCATCGTCGGCAAGGACGGCTCGAACGACGCCAACACCACCGATCAGTCCAACGCCAACAAGTACCTGATGTTCTACAACAGCAAGACCGCCATCAAGGGCGTTATCTCCAACAACAACTGGGGTAACGAACAGGGATCCAAGGTCACCGTTTCCGGCAACGACAACAGCTGGGCCGATTACAAGATTGTCGTGGACGGCACCAACCTTGCCGTGTTCCGCAACAATGCCCTGATTATTTTCAAGGCCAACACCGGCATCAAGATGAGCGATCTCGGCGCGACCACCGCCTACATCGGCAAGTCGTTCTACTCCGTCGATGAGTACTGGAATGGTGCAATGGATGACATCAAGGTCTACAGGGGCGCTGACCTGACCATGCCGACCGCCGTTGCGATTTCCGGCACCGGTGTGGTGAACAACAAGCTCACCCTGATTGAGAAGGACTCCACCAACTCACCGCCACCGTCACCCCGGACGACGCCGTGAGCAAGAACGTCACCTGGTCCTCCTCCGATGAGTCCGTGGCCAAGGTCGCCGCAGACGGTACTGTAACCGGCGTTAAGGCTGGTACTGCCACCATCACCGCCACCACTGAGCTGGGTGGTGTGAAGGCCGAACTGCCCGTCACCGTTGAGCCGATGAACGCCCAGAACGCCGCCGCAGCCGACCTCGATGCCGCGATTGCTGCGCTGAAAGTTCCGGCGGCCGAGAATCTGCCGCTAGTCGCCAAGGGCACCAAGAACGGCTCGGCGATTACGTGGAAGTCCTCGGACGAGAAGCTCATTACGTCCACTAACGAGAAGTACGAAAACAAGACCACTGGTGCCGATGACCCGTATCGTGGTGCTGGCATCATCAATCGTCCGGCCTACGGCGACGGTGATTCCAAGCCGGTTACGCTGACCGCCACCGCTTCCTACAACGGCGGTGAGAAGGTCACCAAGACCATCGAGGTCACTGTCAAGGAGAAGACCCGCATCGCGCCTGACACCGGCTATGCGGCCGTCACTTTTGAGAGCGACAGCAACGGTGGAGAAAAGGCCTGGGTGGCTTCCACTGAGAAGAACGATTTCTTCACGTTTAAGACTCGCAACAATGGCCAGGCGGTACTTACCAATGATGCAGACACGGGTGGCTTGCGTGACATGTTCGTGCTGCGTTCCCACGAAGGCGACAAGTACTACCTGATTGCCACTGATCTCAAGGTCTCGTCAATGGGCTGGAGCCAGAACCAGGTTAACGGTTCTCGGAAAGTTGAGGTCTACGAGTCCACCGATATGATGAACTGGACCCGTACCAACGGCGACGGCAACGGCGGCATCACCATCAACACGCCGAACGCCGGTATGACCTGGGCGCCGGAAGCTTACTGGGATGATGACCTGAACGCTTACGTGGTGTTCTTCTCTTCCCGCATGTTCACTGATGACACCCGTACCACTCCGGTCAAGAACGACAAAACCGGCAATAGCTCCTATGCTCAGGTGCGTTACGCCATCACCCGCGACTTCGTGAACTTCACCGAGCCGCAGATGTGGCAGGACACCGGCTACTCGCGCATTGATTCCACCGTGCGTAAGATCGGTGGCTACTACTACCGATTCACCAAGAATGAGCAGGGCGGTGCCGCTGGCGATTACATCACCACTGGTAAGAGCATCTTCCTTGAGCGTTCCAAGGTGCTGACTGCACCGACCACCGAGGCATCTCCGGGTCAGGACCCGAACACCGGTTGGCAGCTGCTCGAGCAGGCGTTGCTGCCGTTCGAAGGACCAGAGACCATCAAGCTCAACAAGGATGACGAACTCAACACGAAGGACGACGACGGCTACATTCTGCTGTCCGACAACTTCGCCTACCGTGCATTTATGACCACGGGTGCCGAGCTTTCCAAGACCACGTGGGACAACCCGATGACCAAGCGTTACCCGGACTTCAACAACGAAAAGAAGCCGGTCAAAGCCGAGCCGGGCGCTCAGGGCTACATCACTCAGGGTGCTAACGGCGGTCTGCCGGACAAGGTGCGTCACGGTGCGTTCGTGAACGTGCCTGAGTCTGTGCTCAAGGTGACGAAGTCCTGGACCGCTGCCAACCCGACGCACATCGAGGCTGTTGACTCCACCACCAAGGCCGTGTACAACGCCGGCACCCGCGAGCTCACCGCCACGGTGACCGCCGCCGATAAGGGCACGCTCGCCGGTTCGGTGAAGTTCTCTGCTGGCGACTGGTCCAAGACCGTGAAGCTCGACGCCGAAGGCAAGGCCACTGTGACCCTCCCGGCCAGCGTCTCTGGCACTGTTGCGGTTGCTTACGACGGCTACACCGATGGTTTGGTCAATCCATCCGATACTACGGTTGACGGCATTGAACAGGGCAAGGTCGATTTGGCTGAGCTCAACAAGCAGATCGCCGCTGCCGAAGCGCTCAAGGAATCCGATTACACGGCTGATTCCTGGGCTGCGCTCGCCAAGCACTGCAGGCCGCCAAGGCTGCGCTCGCTTCCTCCGACCAGGCTGTGGTTGACAAGCCGCCGCTGATCTGAGCGCCGCCATCGCAGCATTGCAGAAGGCGGAAACGCCCACCAAGCCGGATACCGGCGATGGTGACAACAAGGGCGATAACGCAGGCGACAAGACCGACAACAAGACCGATGACACCAAGTCTGACGGCAAGTTGCCGGCCACCGGTGCCGCCGTATATGGCGTGAGCGGTGCCATGGTGCTGCTCGCCGCTGCCGGCACTGCGCTGTCCATCTGGCGCAAGCGCCGCGCATAACTGAGTAGCTGCTCACTGCAACGCACAGAAAATCGCACAGTATATGTGTGATTTTCTGTGCGTTTTAATGTATAACAGCACATGCGTCATTTTTTTTTGGCTATTCGCTGTTTGTGGTGGGTGATGGTCAAGTGGTGGTGACGGCTTTGAGGTCGAGTCTGCCGCAGGTCAGGTAGATCATGGTGGCGAAGTAGTCCATGTTGCGGAAGCCTCTCGCCCGTCGTTTGACGTTCTGGATGACGCTGTCGGCGCCCTTGAGCACGGCGTGGTGTACGGGTGCTCGAAGTAGGCGACGATCTCGGCGAAGTGGCGTCGGATCATGCGGGCGAAGTCCTTCATGGGCTCGAGCCTCGAGTGCATCATCCACGAGCACAGGCGATGCAGGCGCACCCATGCCTCGGACGGGGTGCGGCTGTCCGTGTAGATGTCCTGCAGGACCTCGCGCATCCGGCAGGCGCGGCCGGTCTTCAACCGTTGCCTCGTCAGGTTGCGCTTGGTCTCCACCTGCAGTTCGGTCAGGCTTTCCTCGTTGCGCAGCCACAGGTACTTGGTCCGTTTGAGCAGCGGGTTGGAGCGGCCTTCCGTCTTCCCGGCCTTGTCGACGGCCTCGTTGGCGTGCCTGGCCACGTGGAACTTGTCGACGATCCGCCGCGCATGGGGCAGATGCTCACGGATGCCCTTCCGGAAGCCCAGGCTCATGTCGCAGGCGACCAGACGCACATATTCCGGGACCCCGTTGTGGTCCATGAAATCACGCGAGAACCGTTCGACCGTGGCCGGGTCCTTGCCCGGCGTCACGTTGATGACATCGTGCTCCACGAGATCGGCGACCACGGTGATGTAATTGCGGCCCCTGCGGCTGGTCTCGTCGATGCCGATGGCCTCCACACCCATGTAGTCCTCCAGCCTCCTCGCCTCGTCGACGTAATGGGCGATGAACCGCCACAAACGGGTGTCGGTCTCGTCCAATTGCTCGGCGAGCGTGCCGGCGGGCAGGTGGCGGGCCATCTCCACGGCCCACGCCTCGAACAGGAGCGTGAACCCGCTGCCGGGCCTGGCCCACGGGGCGGGCACCGTCCTCCCCCCCGCACCCAAACCACCCACCACAAACAGCGAAAGGCCAAAAATTAGTGACGAAACACGAAACACCGACTTGACTAAAAACACCGCCCGCCGGGGCATGGGTCAGGCTATACCGCCTGTGCTCGTGGATGATACACTCGAGGCTCGAACCCGTGAAGGAACCCGCCCGTCTGGTCCGCCGCCGCTTCGCCGAGGTCGTCGCGTACTTCGAGCACCCGTACGCCAAACGCCGTCCTCGAGGGCGCCGACAGCGTCGTCCGGAACGTGAAGAGACGGGCCTGCGGCTTCCGTGACATGGACTACTTCGCCACCATGGTCTACCTGACCTGCGGCAAGCTCGACCTCAAAGCCGTCACCACCTCCCCCTCAGTGAGAGTTTTTTGCAAATTGGCCCGTACCCGCACCTCGTCACAGCTTGTATAATCACGATTATACTAATCGTGATACAATAAATCGTGATGCGATAGAAATACGCCGGCGTATGGCATAAAGGAGGCGGGCAGCATGGCATTCATCGGACGAGACGATGACCTCAAGCAACTGCAGGAATGTTTCACTGAGCGTAGGGCACAGCTTGTGTTCGTCTACGGCCGCAGGCGCGTGGGAAAAACAGAGACGCTTATTCAACTCGCAAAAGACAAGGAAACCTTATTCTTCGCGGCGCAGAATGCCACTAAAGATGAACAGCTGGCATCGTTCTCCCGTCTCATGTTCGAGGCGGGTGCCCCGGGCAAGGATTATCTGAGTCAATATCCTTCTTGGGAAAGGGCGTTAACCGAGTTAACCCGGCTGCCAGAGCCGAGCGATGGCGGCCGCAGGCTTGTGATATTCGATGAGTTTCCTTATCTGGTCAAATCTGATCCGTCATTGCCGTCAGTGCTACAGAATCTTTGGGACCACACGTTGCGTCATGCAAATCTGATGATTGTGATTTGCGGCAGTGCCATGAGCTTCATCGAAAAGGAGCTGTTGGGAGAAAAATCGCCGCTATATGGTCGTGCGACCGGCATCCTGAAGATGCTGCCGATGCCATATTGGGATGCAGCGCAATTCTTCCCCAACTATAGTAGCGAGGATAAGGCGCTGGCCTACGCAATACTGGGCGGTATCCCGCGTTACCTAGAGGAATTTGACCCAGATGAGACCATAGACGCAAATGTCAAGCGGCATATTCTGAGACGCATTGCTCCGCTATACAGCGAGGTTGAATTTTTGTTGCACGAAGAACTGCGGGAAACTGCGAAATATAACAGCGTGATACGGGCGATCGCGCTCGGCGCAACTTCGCTGAATGAGATCGCGACACACACGATGATGGCAAACGCAACAGTATCGTCGTATCTCGCCAATCTTATGGAACTGGGGATTGTGGAACGTGAGTTCCCAGTCACGGCGAAGCTAAGGAGCGGGCGAAAGGTTCGCGTGGGCTGTATCAGCTGAACGACAATTTCTTCCGATTCTGGTATTCGTTTGTATTTCCGTATCGCTCGGAATTGGAGCGGGGCGATGTGGAAGGCGTATACGAGCGTCATATCAAGCCGGTATTACATGATTTTGCCGGCAAACCGTTCGAGGGTCTGTGCCGTGAATGGATGTGGCGTGAGAGTGCTGCTGGACGGTTGCCCTTCCGTGCGCGTGCGGTTGGCCGTTGGTGGGATCGTCAGGATGAGATAGACGTGATGGCCGTTGACAATGCGTCTGATGCTGCCATTGTGGGCGAGTGCAAATTCCGCAATGCGCCGGTGGACCGTTCCGTGCTGAATCTACTGCGAGACCGTGCTGCGCGAACCGGTATCGGCCAGCGAACATACCTGCTGTTTTCGCTCGGCGGTTTCGATCAATCACTGGTCGACGATGCTGCGGCGTCTCAATCCGACGTTCAGCTCGTCGGCATCGATGAGCTGTTTCATGAATAAATCCCATTTGCGAATAGCTCTCACTGAGTGCTCATCAGTGAGAGCTATTCGCAAATGGAGCCTTACTTCTTCGCCTGAGTGAGCTGGTAGGCCGCAAAGAGAATGGCGAGCCAGATCACGCCGGCGATAACGGCGACGCGGTAGCTGGCGGAGAAGCACATGAGCACCACGACCAGTGTCAGGAACGCCAATACCACCCACGGGGTTACTTTGGCGAACGGCAGCTTGAAGTGAATCGCGTCGAGCGCTTCCTTGCCGGACTTGCCGGCCAGCTCGGAATCCTCGGGAGCGCCGCCCGCGGCGACCACCTTACGGAACTTCATTTCGGTGAACATGATCATCGTCCAGTTGATGATGCCGGCGATGGTGGCAATCGACATCAGATAGTTGAACGCGAACTCAGGCCACACGAACACCACGACCACGGCGATGGCGGTGATCACGGCGGACGTCAGCACGCCGGCCACCGGCACGCCCTTAGCGTTGAGCTTGCCCAGATACGCGGGTGCATTGCCTTGTTTGGCCAGCGAATACAGCATGCGGGAGTTGGCGTACAGGCCGGAGTTGTAGACGCTCATCACAGCGGTCAGGCACACGAAGTTGAGGATGCCGGCGGCCGCGTGGATGCCCACGGAATCGAAGATTTGCACGAACGGGCTGGGAACATCGTCTCCGCCGATGGTGTTCCACGGTATTACGGCCATGATTACGCCGAGCGCGCCAATGTAGAACACGAGAATTCGCCAGATAATGTCATTGGTGGCGCGGGGAATCGTACGACGAGGGTCCTCGGTTTCGCCGGCGGTGATGCCGATGAGCTCGGTGCCGCCGAAGCTGAACATCACCACGACAAGCGCCATCAACAGGCCGGTCCAGGTGCCGTCCTTAGTCTGCTCCATGAGACCGTTCGGGAAGAAGCCCCCTTCCAAGGTGAACCAGTTGGCAAAGCTCGCTTTGATGCCGGATGCGGTGGGCAGAGCGAAGATGATGACGGCCAGGCCGCCGACGATCATGGCGATCACGGCCACAATCTTGATAATGGCGAACCAGAACTCGAACTCACCGAACTTGGAGACGCCCAGCAGGTTGGCGGCGCAGATAATCACCAAGAACACGGCCGCCGACACCCATGTCGGAATCGCCGGGAACCAGTAGTTTACGAATTTGCCCACCACGGACAGCTCAACCATCGAGACGAGGATGTAATTGAACCAGTAGTTCCAACCGGAGATGAAGCCGGCGCGCTTGGACCAGTAGCGAGTGGCGTAGTAGCTGAACGCGCCCGCCTTCGGATCCTCAACGGACATTTCGCTCAGCGCGCGCACGATCATGAAGATTGCGAAGCCGCCAACCAAGTAGGCGAGCAGAATCGAGGGGCCGGCCAGCGCGATGGATTCGCTGGAACCATAGAACAGGCCGGTTCCGATGGCGCCGCCCAGTGCAATCAGCTGGATATGACGGTTCTTCAGTGACTTGCGCAGCGTGGCCGGCACCGGCACGTCGTCGGTTTCGCGCGGCTTCTTAGGCGCATCAGCAGTACTCATTGTGCCCTTCTCTCACATTTCTTGGGTTTTGGCGCACGCGGGGCTTGCCGCGATGCGCAACGTTCGTTATTCTATGCCGCCGTATCGTCTCAGAAATGGTCAATCGTCTATTTGTGCGCTATCGCAAGCGCGGGCGTGGGCGCGGCCGGTGAGCAGGCGAAGCTATAGCGAGCGATGCTTATGAAACCGCACGCTTCACTGAGTTCACTGAATTCACCGTGTTCACTGCGTGGCAGGCATACACATGGTGAAGATGGTGTGGGACACCGATTCGGGAGAGGCCGCGAGATCGGTGGCGAGCCAATATTGCAAAAGCCCAATGCTGCCGGACACGGCGAATCGCATACGCATCTGCGCCTCGGCTGGGTAACCCGCCGAAGATTGCAACTGTTCGCCTACGCCGCGCTGGCTGTAAATCAATCCCAGCAGCTGCTGCTGGAAGCCGATATCCGCTTTCGGGCTCATCAATACCTGCAGATGCTTGCGATTGTCGGCAATGTACTGGCAGATGCGCTCAATAACATGCTCGATGCCGGCAGAATCTGGCTGGGCGAGTAGCTGTTCGAGTGCGGTGGTGACCCAGGCCATGGTTTCGTCTTCAATGTCGTGCAGCAGTTCCTCGATGCTCGCATAATGCGCGTAAAACGTGGAACGATTCACATCGGCCCGCTCGCACAACGCTTTAACGGTGATGGAGCCGAGCGGCTGATTGCGCAGCAACTCGATAAGCGCGTCCTGCATGGCACGTCTCGTGTAGCGGGTGCGGCGGCTTTCCGTCAATTCTTTGGCCATGGCCTTCTCCCCAAATTCCGACAACCCACAATCCAACTGTTGGTTGCAGAACCGACACAGTGTTGTTTTACTTGAGTATAGCAGGAAGTTTTGGCGGGGCCTATGGGGCTAGGTGGCTGCCACGAGCGCGTTGGAGGTGTGCGATGGCGTATATCGAATTCGACCATGTGGTCAAGGAATATCCTTCTGGTAGCAGTGTGATTCGCGCGCTCGACGAGGCCAGCTTTACCGCCGAACAAGGCGAATTAAGCGTGATTCTGGGACAGTCCGGTGCCGGCAAAACCACGGCATTGAACATTCTGGGCGGCATGGATACCGCCACAACCGGCCGCGTAGTGGTCGGCGGACGCGATATTACGGGTCTGCGGAAAAAGGAACTGGTGACCTACCGGCGCAACGATATCGGCTTCGTCTTCCAGTTCTACAATCTGGTGCCTAACCTTACCGCGCTCGAAAACGTGGAGCTCGCCTCGCAAATCTGCCCTGACCATTTCGATCCAGGGGAAACGCTGCGCAAAGTCGGACTGGGGGAGAGGATGGACAACTTCCCCGCGCAACTGTCCGGCGGCGAACAACAGCGTGTATCCATCGCCCGCGCGATTGCCAAAAAGCCGAAGCTGTTGTTGTGCGATGAGCCGACCGGTGCGCTCGATTACGAGACCGGCAAGGAAGTGCTGCAGTTGCTGCAGGATATTTGCCAAACACAAGGCATGACCGTAATGATCATCACGCATAATTCCGCGCTTGCACCGATGGCTCACAAAGTGATTCGCTTCCGCTCCGGCAAGGTGACCAGCGAGGAGGTCAACGCAACGCCGCGGCCCATCGCCGATATCGAATGGTAGGTGATTGGCGATGCTCACTGCAAGACACTCTGTGAAACGCCCCGTGAAACAAGCGAGGCGATTCGTGAAACAACCTGTGAAACATTCTGTGAAACGGCGGAACCTCGACGATAGCGGCGGTCGAGGAGCGGGCGTTTCTGCGGTATTTGCCAAAGATACGTTGCGTTGCTGGCTGCGCAGCTGGAAGAGGTTCGTCTCGATCGCCGTCATTACGCTGCTTGGCGTGGCCGTGCTGACCGGCATCTACGCCGGATGCCGCGATGCTTTTCTGGCGGCCGGTCGTTTTTACGATCAGCAGGGACTGCATGACCTGCAGGTGCTATCCACATACGGCCTGACCGATGATGATGCGGCGGCACTGCGCCGAATCGACGGTGTGCAAACCGTGCAGCCCGAACGTTCTCAGACGGTGACCACGTTGGTGGACGGCACCAAGAAAACCGTGACCATGCAGGAAATCGGTACCGAAGGGCTTGATCAGCCGTACATACGGCAGGGCAAACTGCCGAACAAGGCCGGCGAAGTGGCGGTTACGCAGCAATTCCTGAACGATAGCGGACTCAAGATTGGCGGCACCATTACTGTGACGCCACAAGACACTTCTTCATCCGTCATATCGGTAGCGGCCACGGAGACTGACGATTCCAATAATGCCGATACGGTAGGTGTCGCCGCCAATGCCTCGGCATCCGATGCGAAGTCCGACGCCAATACGGACGCCGACGCCGAGCAATCCCCGCAGTTCCCCACGAAACTCACCATCACCGGCGTCGTACTCGACCCGCGCGACCTCAACAATCCAGACGGCTATTCGGGCATGACCTCCTTCCGGTCCACCTCATCCGAGGACTATACGTTCTTTGCACCCAGCGACGGCGTGACCGGCAATATATACACTGCGATATCGGTTGCCGTCACTGGTGCGTCCGATTTTGACACGTTTTCCGATGCCTACGATGAAGCCATCAAAACCGTGGCCGACCGTATCGAACATCAGATACAGGCCACACGCCAGAAAGCCCGTCGTCAACAGATCGTCTCCAGCGCGCAGCGCAAACTGGATGATGCCAAAGACGAGGCCAACGAGCAGCTGGACGAAGCCCAGAAGCAGATCGACGACAACTGGGCCGAGCTGGAAGCCAACAAAACGACATTGCAAGATAGCCGTACCGAATTGGAGAACAACAGGACAACCATTACCGATGGCGAACGGCAGCTCGCCGATGGACGTGCGCAGATTGCATCGGCCCGTCAACAGATCGCGCAAGGTCGCCAGCAGATAGCCGAAGCGCGCACCCAGCTCGAATCGGGCAAAGCGCAGCTCACCTCGGCTCGCAAACAGCTCGATGCGGCGCAAACGGAACTGACTGCCAATCGCACGAAAATCGAACAGGGCATTACCCAAATCGACCAAGGCGTGGCACAAATTGATCAGATGCTGTCCATGATTCAACAGGCCGACAATCTACTGGCGCAACTTGACCCGAATATCGACTTCAACTCACCCACATGGCAGGCCATCAAGCAACTGCTCGCGCGCTTGGCATTACCCTGCCTGAAGTGCCGTCAATCAGTGAGCTGCGGCAACAGCTGGCCGCCAAGCAAACGGAACTGCAAACGCAGCGAGACAGTCTGACCCAGCAGAAAGCCGATTTGCAGCGCACATTAAACGAAACCATTGCCCCCGCACAATCCACCTTGGACCAGCAGAACGCGCAACTGACCGCCAAGGAACAGGAAGCGGCTGCAGGAGAGGCACAGCTCAATACCAAATCCGCGGAACTCGAAGCGAATGCCGCAACCCTCGAAACCCAGTCGGCGCAACTTGAAGCGCAGGCCGCCCAACTGGCCAGCGGCAAGCAGCAGCTCGAAGAAGGCGAGCGGCAGCTGGAAGAAGGCGAACAACAGCTCGCGGACGGCAAGGCGAAACTGGATGATGCGCAGTCTGAACTCGATGCGAAGCGAAGCGAAGCGGAAAGCGAATTCGCCAAGCAGCAACGGCGCATCGACGATGTGGCCAACGCACGTTGGTATGTGCAGACACGCGCTTCGATCGACGGATTCAGCTCGCTCAAATCAGACGTCAGTTCCATCGAATCCATCGGCCGCGCATTCCCGATTGTGTTCCTGCTGGTCGCCGTGCTCATGAGCCTGACCACCATGACCCGCATGGTCGAGGAAGACCGCGGACTTATCGGCACCTACCTTGGACTCGGCTATGGCGGACTCGCCGTGTCCAGCCGGTATCTGCTGTTCGCGTTGCTCGCCTGCTTGGTCGGCGGCGGCATCGGTCTGCTGGTCGGATTCCTTGGCATCCCGGCATTCCTGCTGGTGGTGATTGAGGGACTGTATATATTGCCCGGTGTGCGACTCGAATACGACTGGTTGTACGGTTCGGCCGGCATCGTGCTGTTCGTGGTCGGCGTGGGCGTGGCCACCGCGCTCGCCTGTCGCGAGGAGATACGGCACACGCCCGCCGCGTTGATGCGGCCGAAGGCACCGAAAGCGGGCGCTCGCATATTGTTGGAGCGGATTCGCCCGGTATGGAGCCGGCTGAACTTCCTCGGCAAAGTCACTGCGCGCAATATCTTCCGATTCAAGTCGCGTTTGATTATGACCGTGGGCGGCGTGGCTGGTTGCACAGCGCTGATTATCTGCGGATTTGCGATTAACGACACCGTGACACGACTGGCGTCAAGCAATATGAGCAGATCTACCAGTATGACTTGATGGTGGTGGCCAATGACGATGACGCCGCCGCGATGCGCAAGCAGGTGGCACAAGATGGCCGGGCCACCGAAACGCTGAATCTGCGCGTGGATAGCGGCGAGATGAGCAATGCGGCGCAGGAAAGCGAAACCGTGCAGCTGATGACGGTGCCCAACAATTCGTTGAACAAACTGAACGACATGGTCACGCTGGAAGAGGCCGGTGACGATGGGTGGTTCGAGCTGCCCAATATCTTCGGCAAAGCGGGTGGCGGCACTGTAGCGCTGGACGATAGTGGTGTGATTGTGGCGAAGTCCGCAGCCAATTCGTTGGATATTCATGCGGGCGACACCGTCACGTTGAGCAATGGCGGCAGCGGGCGGGCCAAGGTGAAGGTTGCGGCGGTGACGCGCAACCTCATCGGCTCTGATGTGTACATCAGTGAGCGACTGTACGACCAGAAGTTTGCGGCCGACGGTGTGACGTCTTCGGCTTCGGGAGATGGCACTGCCTCGACCTTGACGTGGAACGCGATGCTCGCCAAGCTGAAAGGTTCCGAGACCGAACAGGCCGAATATGCGGATCGGTTGGGCGAGGAATCGTCGGTGCTCAAGGCCGTGAGCTGTGCGCATCTGGCCGCCACGTTTTAAGTTCGATTTGATGGGTGCCGTGGTGGCGCTGATTGTGGGGCTCGCCGGCGGCCTGGCGCTGGTGGTGCTGTTTACGTTGGCCAATACGAACGTGTCCGAACGCATCCGCGAGATGGCCACACTGAAGGTGCTGGGCTTCTATGACCGCGAGGTGCACAACTACGTGAACCGCGAGATGATGATATTGACCGGTATGGGTGTGGTGGTTGGTCTGCCGCTTGGCAGGTGGATAGGCGGATTACTGACTGCTGCGTTGAATATGCCGTCGCTGTATTTCGAAGTGGAAGTGCGCTGGTACAGCTATGCGATTGCCGTGGTGGCGACGCTGGCGTTCGCGCTGCTGGTGCAGCTGTTCACCAACCCAGTGCTCGATCGCGTAGACCCGGTCAGCTCGCTCAAGTCCGTGGAATAGAGGTAGAAGTTCAATTTGGTGTTGGTGGATTGAACTTTTTGGCGGAATATTTACAGTATCATCGCATGTATTCTTGAGCTGAGCGGTTTTCGTGACATATTTCGGTGATACAGTCTGAACTTGTTTTGAACGAGTATCGCGTCTGGTGCGTAACAATCGGGCGGCAGAGAAGAGAAATGAAATCAGTATGGCCGATACGAATGTGAATGGTGGTACACAGCAGGCTACGGGCAAACTTAGGTCTGTCGAAAGCCTGGACCAGACCAACGAGATGGAGCGTGGCCTGAGCAACCGCCACGTACAGTTCATCGCCATTGGCGGCACCATCGGCACCGGCCTGTTCCTGGGCTCGGGCAAGTCGATCTCGCTAACCGGCCCCTCGATCATTTTCGTGTACATTCTGGTCGGTGTCATCATGTTCTTCCTGATGCGCGCCATCGGCGAAATGATGTACCGTGACCCCAGCCAGCACACCTTCATCAACTTCGTCACCCGCTACCTGGGCAACGGATGGGGGCACTTCGCCGGCTGGACGTACTGGGCCGCGCTCGTGCTGCTCGGCATGACTGAGATCACGGCCGTCTCCACATACTTCATCACCTTCTTCGACACGTTCGGCATCGACCTGACCCATTGGAAATGGCTGATCGAACTGTGCTTCCTCGTGGTGCTGGTCTCCATCAACCTGATTGCCGTCAAGGTGTTCGGCGAGGTGGAATTCTGGTTCTCGATGATTAAGATCACGCTGATTTGCGCGATGATCGCCACCGCCGTGGCCATGATCGTGATCGGCTACCATTACCCAGCCGTGCAGATTCATGGCGTGGACCACGTGAGCCCGGCCGGCCACGCCGGATTCGACAACCTGTTCGCCAACTTCTCGTTCGCGCCGAACGGCTGGATGGCCTTCCTCATGAGCTTCCAGATGGTGTTCTTCGCCTACGAAATGATTGAATTCGTGGGCGTCACCGTCTCCGAGACCAAGAACCCGCGCAAGGTGCTGCCCAAGGCCATCAACGAGATTATCGTGCGCGTGCTCATCTTCTATGTGGGCGCACTGGCGGCCATCATGTGCATTGTGCCGTGGACCTCGTTCAAGCCGAACAAGGACGGCTCCTTCGCCTCCCCGTTCATTATGGTGTTCCAGTACGCCGGGCTGAATTGGGCGTCTGCGCTGGTGTTTTTCGTGGTGATTACCGCCGCATCTTCCGCGCTGAACTCGCTGCTGTACTCGGCTGGCCGCCACCTGTACCAGCTGGCCGAGGAGTCGCCGAGCCCGACGCTCAACAAAATCGGTCAGGTGTCCGACCGCAAGGTGCCGGCTCGTGCGATTCTGGTGTCCGCGGTGCTGATTCTGCTTTCGCCGATTGTCAACGCTATCCCCGGCGTGTCCGGAGCGTTCGTGCTGTTCTCGTCCGCCAGCTCCGCAGTGTTCCTGTTTATCTACATTCTGACGCTGGTGGCACACCGCAAGTACCGTCGCTCCGCTGATTTCATTCCGGACGGTTTCGTCATGCCCGCTTGGAAGGTGCTCAATACGGTGGCAATCGTGTTCTTCGTGTTCATCTACCTGACGTTGTTCCTTGCGGACGATACGCGCAATTCCGCGATTGCCGGCCTGGTGTGGCTTGTGGGCTTCGGTGGATTCTCGATGCTGCGCGAACGCTACCGTAGCCGCGATTTGAAGGCCTCGCTGGAACACAAGGAGTGATTGAACGGGCTGATTGGCTGGCGGCTATTAGTTGGTGGCTGGTGGCTGGTGGCTGTTGGCGGCTGGCTGGCTAGCGGCCGATAGTCAATGACTGGGCTGATCGTCAGCCAATCGGCTGCCTATAGGTCTCATTGATACATTCGGTCATCCAATTAGTACATTTGCGCGGACAATTAGTACATTCGATCATCAAATTAGTACATTAGTGCGCAAGTATTAGTACAATTAGCCGCCTGATTAGTACATTAGGACATAAAACAATGTCCTAATTAGATGCTAAAATACGATAAGTGCCATGTCCTAATGTATGAATTATCGCTATGAAGGGCGGAATGCGATGACGCAGGATGAACTTATGCAAGTGCTGCAGGCCGGTGAATCATCTATGGTCGAGTTCAAGCGCTGCAGCGAATTGCCTCATACGGATACTTTTGAGACTGTATGCTCATTCGCCAATCGTTCTGGTGGCAGCATTTATCTTGGCGTTGACGATGACGGTCAAGTGCTCGGCGTCGATTCTAAGCGCGTTAGTGAGATAGAGCGCAACGTTGTCAACGTAGTGTCTAATCGTAAGATGTTCGAACCGGCTCCAATGGTGGAAACGGAACATATCGAGTACGACGAACGGATTATTGTTCGTATTTGGGTAGCTCCGAGTTCTTCGGTTGTGCGGTTCAAGGGCGCAGTGTTTGATCGCATTGCTGATGTGGATACACACATCGAAAGCGATATCCAGATTAGTCAAATGTATATTCGCAAGCAGAACTACTATTCCGAACGGCGAATTTTCCGTTACGTGACTCCGTTTGATTTGCGTCCTGAGCTGATTGCGCGAATGCGGCAGCTGGCGGTCGCTCAGCGAGCTGGGCACCCTTGGGGAACTATGTCTGACGAAGAACTGTTCCGCAGCGCCAAGCTATACGATCGTGATTACACGACCGGCGAAGAGGGCTTTAATCTTGCTGCAGTGCTGCTCTTGGGCAAGGATGAAGTCATTTCCTCGGTTTGCCCAGCGTATATTACTGATGCCGTGGTTCGGCGAGACAATATTGACCGATACGATGACCGACTTATGGTGCGGACCAACTTGTTCGATTCGTACGAGCAACTCCGTGAATTTACTGAGCGGAATCTGCCTGACCGCTTTGTGTTAAAGGGCGATAAGCGAGTGAGCCCGCGTACGATGATCGCCCGTGAATTGGTGGCAAACAGCCTCATGCATCGGGAGTATTCCAGTCCGGTGGTGGCGCGTGTCACCATTGATAATGAATCCATCCGGACGGTTAATGCTTCGCGCTCATTCTTTGAAGGTCGAATGAAGCTGGGCGAGTTCACGCCAATGCCAAAGAATCCGATTATCGCTAATGTGTTTGTGCAGACCGGCATAGCCGAGCAGCTGGGTAGCGGACTGCGGAATCTGATAAGAGCGTCCCGGCAATATACTGAGCGAGAGCCTGAGTTCCGCGATGGTGACATATTCGAGGCGACGATTCCTATTGTTCCTGCGCTGAAGACCGTGGATGGTTCTGGTTTTGCTAGCGTGAGATCTGCAGTTGAGAAAGATGCCGAAGAGGGTGCGAGGCTCATTGGCGGGGAACGTGTGGATGGTAAGAAAGCAGATGCAACCGCATCGGGTGAAATTGATTCGCGGGCAGCGATGCTGTCGGCGATGAATCGACGCTTGACAGAGGTTGACTATGTGACTGTACCTGAACTCGCCAAGATAACAGAGCTCGATAACAGAACAGTCCGCAAATTCCTAAACGGTTTAGTTGCGCAAGGAAAGCTGATTGCTGAAGGCAACACGCGTGGTCGGCGTTATCGGAAGGGATAGCGGGCGCGATATCTCGATGCAGTGGGATTCACTTAAGGGCTACGGCAAATATGATTCGTAGCGATTGGGCCAGCGCAATTCGAATGGCTCATGACTTTGTGCGTCGTTTGTGGTCTCTGAAGTTGTTTGCTGGGTGACGGTTTTGTGATAAAATCGCTCATATCAAAAATGTTTGCGTAAACATTTTGGCTGCGCCGAAAGAAGGAGTCGACGTAGGTCATGTATCAGGCAAAGAGGCCGGCGCAGTGAAGCAAAGGCCGATTTTTCCGGTATAAGGCGGATAGCAGGAACACTAAGGAGACCAATGAAGGTACTGAGCAAATCGCTTGCTGCAATGGTTGCGGCGGCAACACTAGTGGGAGGAGGGGCGTTTGCGGTTGCCGGCACTGCGTATGCGGCTGATAACGATGCCATTACCGTGACCCCGAACCCGTGGTATGCCAACAGTTTCGATGGCTGGGGCACCTCGCTGGCTTGGTTCGCCAACGCCACCGGCAGCCTCGGCGAGGAATCGGCCATCACCACCAATCTCGGCGATGACGCTTCCAAGGCTAAGGCTGTGGAATACGGCAAACAGCTGCGCGAACAGTTCTACCAGTCCATCTTCGGTGATGAAGGACTGGACCTGAACATGGCCCGCTACAACGTGGGCGGCGGCAATGCCTCCGATGTTGCCTACGGCTACCCATTCATGCGCCAAGGCGCTGCCGTGCCTGGCACGTGGAAAGATGACGCCACCGGCTCCGGCACGTATGGCAATGGCGTAACCACCAAGCAGGCCGACAAAGACAAGCTGGCTGCGGCATTCGACCCGACTGACGACAACCAGTATGACTTCTCCAAGTCCGCCGCCCAAGACTGGTGGATTGAGCGCGGTGCCACCGGCGATAACCCTGACATCACCGACGTAGAGGCCTTCGCCAACTCCGCTCCGTGGTTCCTGACCAACAGCGGTTACGCCACTGGTGGACGCAACTCCGGTAGCAATAATCTTGCAAACCCTGAGAAATTCGCTCAGTACATGGCCAAGAACGTCGAGCACCTCGAAAGCCTTGGCGCAAACGTTGACACGGTCGAGCCGTTCAACGAGTCCGAGACCAGTTACTGGGGCACTCCGGGCGACATGGCTTCGAAGTACACCGATGAGAGCGATGACAACACCAAGCTCATTAACAACTACTGGGATAAGTACTACTCCGACAAAGATAAGTCCGTCACCCCATACTCCAACGCGCTGAAGAAGCCGCAGGAGGGTATGCATGTCAGCAACGCCCAGCAGCAGCAGACGATTACCGCACTCGCTGAGGCGCTCAAGGACAATGATGACACCATCATCGCAGCCACCGATGCCACGAACTCCGCCGACTTCGTCAAGTCGTACAACCAGTACCCGCAGGCGATCAAGGACCTTATCGGCCAGTACAACGTTCACGCCTACTCCGACAGCAACCAGATGCAGTCGCGCGATATCGCTCAGGCAGACGGCAAGAAGCTGTCGATGAGCGAGGTGGACGGCTCCTGGCAGTCTGGCTCCTACAACCCGTACGGTTTCGACAACGCGCTGGGCATGATGAGCAAGATCAGCTCCAACGTCACCCGCCTGCAGTCCAAGGACTTCACCTTCTGGCAGGTGGTCGAGGACCTCTACAACATGCAGATGGGCTCGAATGTGAATCCGGCCGGTGAGAACACCAACTGGGGCACCGTGCTCATCGACTTCGACTGCACCGTGGCTGGCATGGACGGCAAGCTCTACTCCGAGCGCCGCGTGAACAACAACGGCGGTACCACCGATGGACTTGAACCGTGCACGGTTATTGCAAACGCCAAGTACAACGGCGTCAAGGCCATCACCCACTTCATCCACGCGGGCGACAAGGTCATCGCCAACAACGATGAAGACAACAACATGACTGCCACCTCCGACGATGGCAAGACACAGACCGTCATCCACCGCAACTCCGGCACCTCTGACCAGACCTTCGTCATCGACCTGTCGAAGTACGGCGAGATTGCCGACAACGCTTACGGTGAGCTCTACCTGACCACCGAAACCTCTGCCGAAGACAAGAACGCGGGTGTCGATTCCGCCACTCCGGAGGTCTTCGCCAAGACCAGCAACGTCAAGCAAGCTGAAGGCTCTGTGATGATTGACAAGGCTGCCAAGACCGCTACGGTCACTGTGCCCGCCCGTTCTATCGCCTCCATCCAGCTCACTGGCGTGACCGGCTACGCTAAGGATGCTGCCGTCGAGACCGGCGACACTTACCAGCTCGTTGGTAAGCAGTCCGGCAAGGCCGTGGCTGATACCACTTCTGGTGATTCCGCGCTGTCCCTGGCCAACGTCGCTTCCGATGCCGAGAACGCCAAGAAGCAGACTTGGACCTTTACCCAGATCGAGCAGCCCGCCGACTCCGAGCGCCCTGATCTCAAGGCTTATGTGATTACTAACGCCGAAGGCAAGGTGCTGGTGTCCAAGGATGGCACGAACGCGCTTTCCAACGAAACGGTTGAGGCCGCTAAGTCCGACCCGGCTGCCAAGTGGATTCTCAACACTTCCGATGGTTCGACCTACCAGCTGCTCAATGCCGCGACTAAGACGAACCTCGATGTGGATAACTCTGGTACCACAGTCGGCACGAAGGTTGGCTTGTGGCAGTCACCGAGCGGCACTTCGCCGTCCGCCAACCAGACATGGACTCTACGCAATGTAACGCCGACCGGCCAGAAGACCGTGAACGTGCAGACCGCCGTTAACGAGAAGGCCGCGCTGCCGACCGAAGTCACGCTCTACTACACCTGGGGCGAAGGCAAGGCCGCGGTTGCCAACTGGGATACTTCCAAGGTCGATGTGGCCAAGGAAGGCACCTACGAAGCCACCGCTACCGCCACCGATGTGTACGGCAACGAGTTCAATGTCGCCGCTACGGTCTACGTTGGCGCGCTCACCGTTTCCGATCCGGTATCGGCTACAGTGCTGGCCGGCACCAGTGCGAGCGAGGCGAAGGCCGCGCTTGAGGCTGCGCCGGTGTATCTGCACGTCAAGGCATCGCCTGCATTCGAGGGCGATGCGGCTAAGGTTACGTGGAACTTCGATGGGCTTGATACCAAGCTCGCCGATGCCAAGGCTGGCGACAACATTGCCGTGACCGGTACGTACCAGCTGGACGACGCGACCACGATTGCGCTGAAGGGCACGATCTATGTCACCGCCGCCACGCCTGAGAATGTGGCCGACACTGCTTCCAGCCTGACCGTGACCAACCAGCAGACGGAATACAGCAAGGGCGATCAGTGGAAGAAGCTCACCGATGGTGACACGTCAGCTGAAGCCTGGGTGACGTGGAACTCTGCTGGTGACTATTCCGCCAGCCCGACCGCCACGATTGACTTCGGCTCTGAGTGTGAGCTTAGCAGCGTGACCATTACGTATGGTGACAAGGCTCCGGCTTCCGCCAAGGCCGAGTACACCACTGATGGCGAGACGTGGATGCAATTCGGTAGCGATGTTAAGCCTGCCGCAGGCCAGACGGTGACGTTCAAGGCCGATAAGGGCACAGTGAATGCCACGAAGGTGCGCATTGTGAACACCGTGAACAACGACTACATGAACGCCACCGAAATTCAGGCATTCGTGACGCCGGTTCAGGGTGCTGCGAAGAACATCGCCGCGGCCTCTGGCACGAACTTCTCGGTGAACTTCCAGGAGGGTGCCTCCGCTTCCAAGGCCATCGATGGTGACACTACGTCAAAGGGTTGGTCCACTTGGGCTTCCACCGCCTCGACGGTGGACCCGGTCGCCACGTTCACCTTCGACGAAGCTCAGACCATCACCGAAGTGAAGACCTTCTTCTACTACGATGGTCGTGCGTCTTGGCCGAAGAGCCAGACGCTGGAATACCAGGATGAGGCTGGCGAATGGCATGGAGTCGGTACCAAGGATGGCTGGAAGATACAGGCCGGCGATGCCGGCTCTGGCTCCGACGGCATCACCGCCGCCGACACCCCGACCGTTGACTTCGTGCTCGGCACCCCGGTAAAGGCCAAGGCCATCCGCCTGACTAACACATTGCAGGACACCAAGGTGTACATCAACGTGGCTGAGATCCAGGTGTTCGCACAAGACAGCACGGTACTCACCCCGCAGCCAGCATCCGATGCCACGCTGGGCGACCTGCGTCTTGACGGCGAAACCGTTGAAGCTTCGACCCGGCCAAGACCGACTACACGGTTGATCTGCCGGTCGACGCCGAGGCAAACCCAGTGCTGCAGGCCTTCGCCGCCGACAATGCCGCCACCGTCAAGGTGACTGGCGACGCGGTTGAGAATGGCAAGCTTGGCGGCAAGGCCACCATTACGGTGACCTCAGCCGACGAGTCTGAGACGAAGACCTACACGGTGACCTTCAAAGCCTTCACTTTGGCTTCGCTCAAGGTGACCGGACCCACGAAGATCGAGTACGCCATCGGCGACAAGCTCGATACCGCCGGTCTGAAGGTTACTGCCGTCTATCAGAGTGGCGACAAGACCAAGGAAGTGCCGGTCGCTCTTGACGACCCGCAGCTTGCGATTGGCTCGTTCGACTCCACCACCGCAGGCAAGAAGGCGATTACCGTCTCCTACCGTGGTGTGACCGCGACCTTCAACGTCACGGTCAAGGCCAACGCAGTCGCCCCTGGCCCTGAAGAACAGAAGCCCGGCAGCACCAACAAGCCCGGTGCCACCGGCAACGGCAACAAGAACACGGTGGCCAACACCGGTTCCAATGTTGCCGCCATCGCTGGCGCTGTCGCTCTGCTGGCCGCTGCCGCGGGTGCATTGTTCATGCTGCGCAAGCGTGCATAGCACCCTCGCACAGTAATGGGGGAAGGAACAAGCCGGCAATATTGACTATTGCCGGCCGGTTCCTCCGCTCTTTGAGCATAATTGGTCCGACAAGTTGAATACTGAGTTTTCAGTATCGGTATATTGATTTGTCGGCCCTTTTCTGACTTCGCGGATAGCGACATAACTGTTTGTTCAAAAAACCGTTATCATCAATCAAGGAACCAAATCAATGAAGATAAACAATAAGGGCAAGGGCGCTCTTATCGCGGCAATTACCGCCGCGGCAACGCTATTGTCATGCGGGCTGGCCGCTGCAAGTGCCAGTGCGGCAGGTGTGGATTACCTGCCTACCATCGGCCAAGTGCCGACATACACCAAGTTCCAGCCCACAGCCGATCCGGGCAAGAACGCTAGCGATTACTTCCAGCCATATTGGTATGCCAAGAACGCCAATGATAATGGCGGCACACACATCCAAGCGCACGGTGGCCAAGTGGTCAAGGTTGGCGACGCCTACTACTGGTATGGCGAAGACCGTTCTAACGGTTACGACAACAGCCCCGGTGTTCATGCTTATATGTCGACAGATCTATACAACTGGACCGATCTTGGTGTGGCGCTGCGTGCGGTGACCAGCAAATCTCAGTTGACGGATAAGAGCAATGCCGATTACGCCTACTTCGACAAGGCCTACAACCTGACCAAGTCCGACGGCAGTGTGGACGCTGCCAAGGCCGACGCAATCTTCCCGTACCTCAACACCAACCCCGATCAGGATGGTGATGGCGCGGTTGATTCCGTACAGGGCATTTTCGAGCGTCCGAAGATCATCTACAACAAGAAGAACAAGCAATACGTGCTGTGGTGGCATTCCGATGGAAGCACCACGCCGGGCGGTTCCAACTATGCACGTGCACTTGCGGGCGTGGCTGTTTCCGACAATCCGGCGGGCCCGTTCACTATGGTGGGTGCCTATCGTTTGCCTAACCAGAACATTGGAAAGAAGCCGCAGGTAACCCAGCTGGGGTGAGAACGGTGACAGCCGCGATATGACTGTGTTCGTGGATCCGAAGGACGACAGTGCCTATGTACTGTATTCTTCCGAAGCCAATGCCACGCTGTATATCGCCAAGCTTAACGATGATTACACCAATGTAGTCAAGACCACGAATGTGGACCAGTCCGAGGGACAAAAGCAGTACTCTGCTGACGGGCAGTACCCATACATTCTTGCAGACGGTACTACGGATGCCCCGGTGCGTGGCGAAGATTTCCAAATCGTCAAACAAAATGGTTCGCTGGAAGCTCCTGCCGTATTCCAATATGACGGGCGTTACAACATCATCGCATCTGGTGCAACCGGCTGGGACCCGAACAAGCAGACCTACTACACCGCCGACTCCATGCTGGGAAGCTGGACCCGTGGCGTGGAAAAGGACGATGCCAACGAGAACACGTGGTACAACAACATGCCGGAAGGCGCGGATGGTCTGTTGTCTGTGGGCGATACCCGCGGCACCACATTCGGTTCGCAGTCGGCTAGTGTGCTCGCAGTAGACCAGGAGAAAGGTCACTTCATCTACCTTGGTGACCGTTGGGATTCCGGTAAAGCCGATTCCACCTATGTTTGGCTGCCGCTGACCATCGGTGAGAACGGCACCATCGAAATGCATAATCCTGCTCAAGAAGGCGAGCCCGACGGCTGGGATCTGAACTATTGGGACAACCATGGTAGCGCCAAGGGCAAGCTGGTCAACTGGACTGTGGAAACCGGCGATGATCTCCCGAAGACCGTGAACACGGGCGGAACCGTTACTCTGCCGGACACCGTCAACGTCAAGGAAGGCGACGATACCATTGCTACCAAGGTGACATGGAATGTGGAAGGCGGTACGGCAGTCAGCAAGTCGACCAAGGCTGCTGGTAACACCTACGCATTCAATGTGCCGGGAACCTACACCATTACAGGCACTCTTGCCGAGAGCAGCAACTTCAACCCGGGCCGCACATTCCGCAGAACCATCGACGTTTCCTGCTCCAACCCGATTTCCGGAAGTTGGAAGGAAGCCCATTGGAAGGGCGGCAGCGCGTGCCAGGTCGCCGCATCCGGCGGTACCTATGACTTCACCGTTACGGACAACGCCAATCGTGGTGTCTGGACGGATCGCAACGAGGGCAGCGCGGTGTACCAGCCTGATGCTCTGGACGTGAACGAAACGTTGGAAACCACGGTCAAGCCGCTCGACTTGGGCGGTAATGGCGATCCGCGTGCCGGCCTGGTGGTTCGTAACGGTCTTGCTGACGCTAACGGCGGCAAGGGATATGCCACGTTACTTGCCAGCCCAAGCGGCATTTACATGCAGTACGATTCCAATGCCGATGGCTACATCGATAAGGAAACATCGCATGTTGGTGCCGGCTTCGGCGACCAAGTGCAACTCAAGCTGGAGCGCGCCGCAACCGATACCCTGAAAGGCTACTGGCGTGCTTTCGCGAACGATGAATGGCAGGATGTCGCTACGGTAACGCTGACCGGTGCGGACGCAACCGGGCTCGATGCCGGTGTCTTCGCCACGTCGAACAGCAATGCCGGCGCATTCACCGTGGCCTTCAACGGCACTGCGTTCGGTTCGCAGACTGCTGCTGTGGAGTCCATCGCGGCTAAGGACCCTGAAGCCACTATCGCCAAGGGGCAGATGCTCGCGCTTCGGGACGTGACGGTTACCGCCACGCTCACCAATGGCAAAACGCGTGTGCTGGAGCCAAGCGAATACACGCTGGAAGGCTTCGACACCACCAAATTGGGCGAGCAAACCGTGACGGTGCGTCTTGTCGCTGATTCTTCAGTAACCGCCACGTTCACCGTGACTGTGGAAAGCAACCTTGCCCGGTTGTTCTGCTCGTCCGCTGCGGCCTCGAAGTATGAGCCGGCCAGTAGCTGGGCCTCCGCTTCTACGGCCGACCTGACTTGCGACAACAACCTGAGCACCAACTGGTCGAACTGGGGCACCGGCGACACCTCGCCGTGGCTCAGCTACACCTTCGATAAGGCATATCAGCTGGGCAAGCTCAGCGTTGCGGTGGATAAGGCCAAGGGCGAGGCCGCTCCGAAGAGCTTCACTGTATCGTACCTAGCTGAAGACAGCGCCACGTGGACTGATGCCACGCTGCCGGCAGTCACTGTGAATGGTGCTGCTGGAGCCGTGACGGAAGCCGATGTGAGCGCTCTGCCCGCCACCAAGGGCATTCGCCTCAACTTCACCTACGCCGATGGCAATGACTATGCCAAGATCGCTGAAGTACGCATCGCCGAAGGTGAAGCGACACCAGAGCCGCAGCCGTCTAGTAACGCCAATCTTGCTGATCTGACTGTGGATGGCAAGACGGTTGACGGATTCTCCGCGGATACCACTAAATATGCCGGTGCGCTGGCTGGAGATGCTGCTTCCTACCCGACGGTGGAGGCGACTGCTGCTGACGCAAAGGCTACGGTGCAAGTGGAGCAGGCTTCGGCCGAGAACAACGGCGTGGCCACGGTGACTGTAACTGCTGAGGATGGCACGGCGAAAACCTACACAGTGACATTCGGCGAACTGCCTCAGTTGGCTGAGCTTGCTGTGGAAGTGACCAAGGATTCCTATCAGGTAGGCGATAAGTTCAACGCTGCCGATGTGAAGGTATCCGCCATTTACAAAGTCGGCGATACCGAAACGCTGCGCAAGCTGATTGATCCAACTGATGGTGATCTGAAGTTCACTGGCTTTGATTCTGCCACCGCAGGCACGAGGACCATCACCGTCTCTTATCGTGGCGTGAACGCGACGTTCGAAGTCACGGTCACGGCCACGGAGGTCACTCCCGGCCCTGGAGAGCAGAAGCCCGGCGATACCAACAATCCTGGCAACACTGCTAAGCCCGGTAGCACTGCCACGAATAAGCCGGCTGCTAATGGCGCTGCGCCCCTTTCGAATACGGGTGCTGCCGTGGCTGCCATTGCGGTCGTGGTTGTGGTGCTGGCAGCTGCGGCTGGTGCCTTGCTCGTCATCCGCAAACGCCGCGCATAACCATGGCAACTGCTGAGTAGCGTGGATTGCGTTGCTATTGAGCAATCTGCGATTCACGCCACTCAGCGAGTGCACCCGAGTGCGCCCGAGCTTGCGCAATGCAGGCGCAATACAGTGCAAACAGTACAAAGCAACAATAATGGCCGGTCTGAGCCAGCTGCTCCATGCGAGGGCAGTTGGCTCAGACCGGCCATTGTGTCTGCAAGTACATGCAATTAGAGCATGAACATGTGGAAGCCGTTGAGCGTTACTGGTTGTTTTGCTTTGTTGTTGCGCTCAGCAGTGCGACGGACGTCCGCCCGCAGTGTAGTGCAGCGCTCCGTGAACCAGCGCCGATGTGAAATGCATGTTGCACATGCCCGCTTCTTCTGCTTCGTGCGTGCAGCCGGCGATGCTGCATAGGTTCATACCCCGAATCATGGTCATACCCCCTCTTTGGGATGGCATCCGTGCCGCCATCTGCCTTCAGAGCATAGCGGACAATTGTTGCATTGCCTAGGCGGTACAACGCTTTCTGTGGCCTGTATCACATCCTTGCCGGCGTTCTGCGGCGTGGTTGGGCGTGTACATGTGCACTTGTGCGGTTTTGTTGTGTGTGATTTGGGTATACGGATAGAGTTTCTTCTCTGCAGTGGCAAGGGCCTCTCGGCCGGCGAGCCGGCTGATTTCTCCCATGCGTTGCTCAATGATTTCCGTTTTGCGAGTCTGAACGGCAAAATAGCTCTGGAGAAGTGCCACTTCTTCTTTCTTTGGATCACCGTTTTGAGCAATGAGATAGCAGGCGTATCGGGTGAGCTTGACGTCCGCGATGGAGCTGGTGGCACCGCTGCCGAGAGTCACGTCTCGCGTAGTGTCACGGAAATGGGATTCAACGGATACGCCGGAATTGTCGCAAGCTTGCTTGGCTCGTGTAATAGCTTTGCTGAAGTTTTCCCATCTGTCGTACCCCATATAGGTCATTAGCTCGCGTGCATACCAATACTCAACTTTGGAGTCCTCGGTGGTGTGTGCGATAGTGCTGAGTTCGCTGGTTTTGCGTGTGATTTCGTCGCGGTTCATGGGTGTGTCCTTATGTTTTTCATGACCATTTTCGTGACTCCACGAAAATGGTCAAAGCCAATAATTGCAATGGTTTTGAGGTATGGGCGCGCTCCGCCCAACTGGTCTGTCTTCGTCCGCCTTTTCGACCAGATACCTCATGGAGCACAATGCCAACGTCGCTACCGTTGGCCCAGCAAATATTCTTAGACGACGCCCCGAAGTGAATATCTATGCGGCTTTCAGAATATCAAAGAGCGTGGAGTGTGTGCATTATGCGTTCCAAAAATAGTTTCTAGTAATGAATTGTTTACGGTGTGAGATATTCTTGGGGTGTTTGCGGCGCTCTGCCGTGTGGCGAATGGGAATGGATGGTGCTCTTATGGGATTTGAGCAGGAAGCAGTTAGTGAACTGTATGCCAGCGTGTGGGGCAATCGTTCGACAATGCAGAGGGAATTCACTCGTGGAGCCCATGGTGAGCAGTTCGTGCTCCGGGAGCTGTCCATGAAGGGGACGCAAACGCCATCGCAATTGGCATCGGCGCTGCAGGCCAGTTCCGGCCGCATCTCCACTGTGCTGTCGTCTCTGGAGAAAAAAGGCTGGGTCACGCGTGACATTGATTCCAAGGATCGGCGCATTATTCGCGTGAATCTCACTGATTCCGGGCGCGAGCAGTCTCATCGGATGATAGAGGAAATGCGTTCCGCAATTTGCTGGATTTTCTCGCAAATGGGGGAGCGGCGCACGCGCGAATTCGTTGACCTGGTGTCTGAGTTCACCACATATATGTCGATTTGCCATCCGGGACAGCCTCGGCCGACTGCTGAACAAGTGCGTGAGGCATTCGTGGAGCGGGACAAGCGCGTGGCTGAACACATGGCAGCTAAGCGCGCGGAGAACTAATCGGCAAGGCTAATTGAGGACGCTCACAGCGAACATGCAGAAGTGCGCGTAATATCTCACAGTGTAAGTAATCAAACAATAGAAACTATTAAGACATCGTGAACCCATAATCACCGATAACCCAGCCAACTTAAGAACCAATCGCCAATAACCAATAACCAACCCAACCAACACAAGGGGAAACCAATGTTTCGCATCATGAAATACCTCTCCAAAGCGGAGATCGGTCAGATGCTCATCGCCCTGGTGACCATCGTCGGGCAGGTCTACTTCGACCTGAAACTGCCCGACTATATGTCAGACATCACCACGCTGGTCGAGACGCCGGGCAGCGACATGAAGGACATCTGGATCGCGGGCGGCAAGATGCTGCTCATCTCGCTCGGATCCGCGGCGTGTGCCATCATCACCGGCTACATCGCTGCGCGCGTGGCCGCCTCGTTCACCCAGCGTCTGCGCTCGCTCGAATTCCGCAAGGTCGAGTCCTTCGGCCCGGCCGAGATGAGCAAGTTCTCCACCGCCAGCCTCATCACCCGTTCCACCAACGACGTCACGCAGGTGCAGATGTTCATCACCATGGGCCTGCAGCTCATCGTCAAATCGCCGATTATGGCAGTATGGGCCGTGTGCAAGATCGCCGGCGAAGGCTTCGAATGGACGCTCGCCACCGGAATCGCCGTAGTGATTCTGCTGGCGGCCATCGTCATCATGATGGCCATGGTCATGCCGAAATTCAAGGCCATGCAGGCCCTGACCGACAACATCAACCTCGTGGCCCGCGAGAACCTCACCGGCCTGCGTGTGGTGCGCGCCTACAACGCCGAGGACTACCAGGAAGCCAAATTCACCAAGGCCAACAAGGACCTCACCGACACCCAGCTGTTCACCAACCGCGTCATGGCGTTCATGATGCCGCTGATGAACACCATCATGAACGGTCTGATGCTTGCCGTCTACTGGATCGGTACCTACCTGATCGATGCCGCCGGGCTCAAGGACAAGCTCACCGTGTTCTCCAACATGGTGGTGTTCTCCAACTACTCCGTGCAGGTCATCATGAGCTTCCTGCTCATGAGCATGGTGTTCGTGCTCTGGCCGCGCGCCGACGTGTCCGCGCAGCGCATCATGGAGGTACTCGACACCGAGCCGATCGTCGAGAACGGCACCAAAACCGCCGCCGACGTGGCCAAAACCGGTCAGCGAGGCACCGTGGAATTCCGCAACGTCAGCTTCACCTACCCGGATTCGCGCGAGGCGATGCTGGAAGGCATCAACTTCACCGCCGAGCAGGGCCAGACGGTGGCGTTCATCGGCTCCACCGGCTCCGGCAAGTCGTCTCTTATCAATCTCGTGCCGCGCTTCTATGACACCAGCCAAGGCCAGGTGTTGGTCGACGGCGTGGACGTGCGCGACTACGACCTGAAGGCCCTGCGCGACAAGATCGGCTACGTGCCGCAGCAGTCCGTGCTGTTCAAGGGCACCGTGGCCTCCAACGTGAGCTACGGCGATCAGCCGGGCGACCCGGCGGAGGTCGAGATGGCCGATACCTCCACCCCGGCCGGGCGCAAGCGCGAGGCCGCGTTGATCGCCGCTGGCAAGGCTGCGGAAGGTGCCGATATACCGGCCGAGCAGCTGAATCGCGTCAGGGCCGCCGCCGACGTGGCGCAGGCCAGCGAGTTCGTGGCGCGCATGGACGGCGGGTATTCCGCCGCGATCGCCCAAGGCGGATCGAACGTGTCCGGCGGCCAGAAGCAGCGCCTGTCGATTGCGCGCGCGGTGTACCGTCACCCGGAAATCCTGATTTTCGACGACTCGTTCTCCGCGCTCGACTTCAAGACCGACCGCGAAGTGCGCGACGCGCTCGCCCGCGAGGCCAAGGATTCCACCAAGCTCATCGTGGCCCAGCGCATCGGCACCATCATGAACGCCGACCGCATCGTCGTGCTCGACGACGGCAAGGTCGTGGGTCAGGGCACGCACAAGGAACTGCTCGACAACTGCGACGTATACCGCCAGATCGCCGAATCCCAGCTCAGCCAGTCGGAGCTTACGGCGTAGGGGGGCGGCAGCGGTAGCTCCCCATGTCAGGGGCTGAGCCGTAAAGGGAACAGCCCAGTGGGCTGTTCCCAGGCGAAGACGAGCTGATAAGCGAGCGAATAAAACAGCACAGCTGACTGAGGGGTAGTCGCGTACGGCTTCTCTCCCTCCGGCGCTTCGCGCCACCTCCTTCATCAGAGGGAGGTCAATACGGACTTTTAAGGAGTAAAACAAATGCCAAGAGGACCAATGGGCGGCAGGCGTGCCGTCGAAGAGCCCCATGATTTCGGCAAAGTCATGGGCAAGCTCGTGAACTATTGCCGCAACTATCTTCCCGTCATCATCATCGCGCTCATCCTGGGCGCGGCCGGCACCGTCTGCCAGATCGTCGGCCCGGACAAGCTCAAGGACATGACCAACGAGATCGTCAAAGGTCTGCCCGCCATCGTTAACGGCAGACCGGTGATGAACTCGGTAGATTTCGGCACGGTGGGCCACATCGCCTGGACTTTGGTGGCCCTGTACGTGGGCTACGCCGTGCTCGGCTACGTGCAAAGCTGGATGATGGCCAACGTCACCCAGCGCACCGCCCAGCGACTGCGCGAATCGATCTCGGTCAAAATCAACAAACTGCCGCTCAAATACTTCGACAAGGTCAGCTACGGCGACGTGCTGTCCCGCATCACCAACGATGTGGACGCCATCGGCCAGACGCTGGGGCAGTCGCTCGGCTCGCTGATTACCTCGGTGACGCTGTTCGTGGGCGCGCTGGTGATGATGTTCTACAACAACGTGATCATGACCCTGTGCGCCATCGGTGCCAGCCTCATCGGCCTGATCATCATGATGGCCATCATGAAGTCCTCCCAGAAGTACTTCGCCCGGCAGCAGATGGCGCTAGGTGACGTCAACGGCCACGTGGAGGAGATGTACGCCGGTCACCTCATCGTCAAGGCATACAACGGCGAGGCCGATTCGATTCGTCGCTTCGAGAAGTACAACTCGGACCTCTACGAGTCCGGCTGGAAGTCGCAGTTCCTCTCCGGCCTGATGATGCCGCTCATGAATTTCGTGGGCAACTTCGGCTACGTGGTGGTGTGCGTGGTGGGCGCGGCGCTCGCGCTCGACGGGCAGATCGAGTTCGGCGTGATCGTGGCGTTCATGATGTATGTCCGCCTATTCACTCAGCCGCTTTCGCAGTTTGCGCAGGCCTTCCAGAACCTGCAGCGCTGCGCGGCCGCCGCCGAGCGCGTGTTCGGTTTCCTTGAAGAGCCGGAGATGGAGGACGAATCCGACAAGTCCGCTTTGCTTGGGACCAACGGCCACGAAGTGAAGGGCGACGTGGAATTCAGCCACGTGCAGTTCGGCTACGAGCCGGGCAAGCCGATTATCAACGACTTCTCCGCTTCAGTCTCGGCCGGTCAGAAGGTCGCCATCGTCGGCCCGACCGGTGCCGGCAAGACCACCATGGTCAACCTGCTGATGCGCTTCTACGAGATTTCCGGCGGTTCGATTTCGATTGACGGCGTGGACACCAAGTCCGTGCCGCGCTGGAACGTGCACGACCAGTTCTCCATGGTGCTGCAGGATACGTGGGTGTTCCGTGGCACTGTGCGCGAGAACATCGCCTACTCCAAGCCTGGCGTGACCAACAAGCAAATCGAGGATGCGTGCAAGGCCGTGGGCCTCGACCACTTCATCCGCTCGCTGCCGGACGGCTATGACACCGTGCTCGATGACAAGTCGTCGCTCTCCCAGGGCCAGAAGCAGCTGCTGACCATCGCCCGCGCGATGGTGCAGGACGCGCCGATTCTGATTCTCGACGAGGCCACCTCCTCGGTCGATACCCGTACTGAAGAGCTGATTCAGAAGGCCATGGATGCGCTGACCGTGGGCCGTACGAGCTTTGTGATCGCGCATCGCCTCTCCACGATTCGCGACGCCGACATGATCCTCGTCATGAACCACGGCGACGTGATCGAGCGCGGCACGCACGACGAACTGCTGGCGGCGGGCGGTTTTTACGCCGACCTCTACAACAGCCAGTTCGCGCTCGCTGACTGACGGATTGTTTCCTGCGTTAGCGGATTAGCGGATTAGCTATACTCGGCTCCCCTCTCCGAGGGGAGCTGTCAGCGTAGCTGACTGAGGGGAGCAACCCATCGGTCCACCCGAGGGAATGCTCCACTGGATGTGATACTGATGATTTCGTACATTAGTGTGTGAAAAAGCCGCCGGGAAAATTGGGGGATTGGGCGGCGGTGCGGTTGGCGTTGAGAATGGCGCATTCGAAGGGGAAGTGAGCGCGCAGCTGGGTGGCCGGGGTGGTGAACAGGGCGGTGGCGAGGCCGTCGGCCAGTGTGACAGGGACGTGTGCCGCAACGGTGTTCGACGAATCGTCGGTATCGCGGTTTGCCGTTGTCGAGGCATTGCTGGCATGCGTCGATGTCTTCGTGGTTATGGCGCTCGATGGCGGCGTGACGGCCACCCATGTGGCGGCTACATCGTCAACCGGTAGTCCGTCGATGGCGTTGAGCAGATGGTGAAGTTGGTGACCTGCGGCGTCAGACCAGTGGCGGCGGCTGGGGGAGCTCGCGCAGAATGCGCCGTGGCTGATTTCGACCGTACCTACGGCGTTGGCCGGATCGGCAGGATCTTCAAGGGCGATGGTGATTGGTTCGTCCGTGTGCACTAGCAAATCACCCCCGGCGTCGATGACGTATTGAATGGGTTGAGGGTGACCCGCGCCATCACCCAACATCCCCGCAAGCAAATCCACCAAATACCCCTTACCGCACGCGCCGAAATCGAGCGCGACCGGTCCGCGCGTCACCAGTGTTGTGCCATGCCGCTCAACGTCGGCTGACCAAATGGCTCGTCCGTGGATCGCGCCTGCATGTTCAGCGGCATCTGGCGCAGGCGTAAACGAATACGACTCGTCATAGCCAAGCCGAATCAAATCCTCGCCCACGCACGGGTCGGTCGCCCCATCGGTTGCCGCAAACAGGCGGTCGTACAGGCCAAACAGACCCGATGCCCAGTCGGGAAAATCGAACGTGCCGCCATGTGCGGCCGTGCGCATCCGGCCGACGATGGAATCATCGCGGAATCGAGATAATACAACCTCATATTCATGGATGAACGAGCCAATACGATCGCGTATCTCATCGTCCAATACGCTCTCGGTGTGCACCAGTAATCCGGTCCCCAACGCATCAGGAAAAGCGTATACGTATGGCAGTTGCTCGGTCAGACTTGTCATGCCCACTATCGTAGAGCGCATGGTGTGCCGGTGTATACTGGATTTTGACACTGTGTCAATGTTGATTCGGAGGTTGTGAGAATGGGCAATGCGACTACAGCAAGTGTAACGGGTGTGCAAGTTGCACCGGCGAAGTCAGCCATCAGAGATCTCCCCATCGCCAAAGTGTGGGCGTTTGCGGTCGGCCAGTTCGGCTGGGCACTGCTTTCCGGCATTATCTCCAACTGGCTCGTGTATTTCTATCAGCCCGATCAGGAGACCATCTCCCAAGGTCAGACCGTATTCGTGCCGCAAGGCTGGTTGTGCTCGGCATCGTGACCGTGGTGGGCGGCATCACCGCCTTCGCCCGATTCTTCGACGCCTTCGTGGATCCGGCCGTGGCGTCCCTTTCCGACCGTTGCGATTCCAAATCTGGACGCCGTATGCCGTTCCTGAAATTCGCCGCCCTGCCGCTCGCGGTGGTCACCGTGCTCGTGTTCTGGAGCCCGATCAACGGCACCAGCTGGGTGAACGCGGCGTTCCTGTTCGTCACCGTGATCGGCTACTACATCGCCCTCACGTTCTACTGCACGCCGTACAACGCGCTCATCGCCGAACTCGGCCACGACTCCAAGCAGCAACTCACCATCTCCACCGCCATCTCCTTCACTTGGGTGGCCGGCACGGCCATCGCGTACGTGGCGCCGGTGATTTGGGGCGCGTTCGTGCCGATGATGGGCCGCATCACCGCCATCCGCGTGACCTTCACCATCATGGCCGCCGTGGCGTTCGTGTGCATGCTGGTGCCGCCGCTGGCCATCCGCGAGAAGGACTACGTCAACTCCCAGCCCACCTCCGAATCGACCATCGAATCCCTGAAGCAGACGTTCGGCGACGGCGAATTCCGCAAGTTCGTATGCTCCGACGTGGTCTACTGGGTGGCCATCACCACCTTCCAGACCGGTCTGCCGTTCTTCGTGACCAGCCTGCTCAAGCTGCCGGAAACCACCACGACCATCTACTTCGTGCTCATGACCGGCGTCTCTGTGCTGTTCTATCTGCCGGTCAATATTCTGGCCAATAAGGTCGGCAAGAAGAGGCTGCTGCTGGTTGCCTTCGTGATCTTCACCTGTGCGTTCGCATTTGCCGGCGCCCTTGGTTCGGCCGTGCTCGGCTTCATTCCGGCGATGGCCCAGGGTTTGGTGCTCTCGGTGGTCGGCGCGATTCCGATGGCCGCGTTCGGCATCCTGCCGCAGGCCATCGTGGCGAATATCGCCGACGCCAGTTCCAAGACCACCGGCCAGGACCGTCAGGGCATGTTCTACGCGGCCCGCACCTTTGCGATGAAGATGGGCCAGTCCGTGGCCATGCTGCTGTTCACCGGCGTCTCCACCATCGGCATGGCGTCCGGCGCGGGCTACCGCATCGCCGCCGTGTGCGCGGCCGTGCTGTGCGGTCTGGGCGGCATCGTGTTCGCGTTCTACAACGAAAAGAAGGTGCTGGGCGTGCTGGAGACGTGATGACGTTGCCGGGTGCCGCCGCGGTATCCATGCGGAGCGGTGTGGGTGACTTGCCCCGTCTGCGACACCGAAACGTTACCGTGTCGACACGCGTGCGACACTTCGGCGTCAAATTGCGTTTGACCGTACTCCGTACTATATTGTTGCGAGTTGCTTTGCGGAGCAAAGTAACATCCAAGGGGGCTGTAGCTCAGTTGGTAGAGCGCTTCGTTCGCATCGAAGAGGTCGCGGTTTCGACTACCGTCAGCTCCACGAGACCCTCTGCATTCATTCCACCGCAGAGGGTCTTTTCATTTGTTTTCGTTGAAATTCTGCCATCTCGCGTTTCAAGGGGCTGATTTGGGGTTTGCCGGAGGTCTACTTGCGTTTCGAGGGGCTGATGGTCAAGTAGATACGCCGCCAAAATGGCGGAATAGCGTTGCGTCAAAGCCGTTTGTATCGGTGCTTCACCGGATGAGGAGCCCCTTGAAACGGAAGTAGACCTCCGGAACATGTGAAATCAGCCCCTGCAAAGGGAGAATGCCTCGATTTCGCCATGGATTGTCGTGGATTGCTCTGTGGCATGGGCAATACTGGGAGTATGACAAGCGCAGATGAGTTGAATGAGCAGTATGACGCTGACGGTAGCGTGACGCAAGTGCCTGAACGCAATGATGAAGTTCATGCCGGCGAATCCGCCGTCGCCCAATCCCGCGAATCGGCCGTGACCATCCCCGCCGGCACCGTGGTGCTCGCCGCCACCCCGATCGGCAATGTCGGCGACGCTTCAGCCCGTCTGGTGGCCCTCTTGGAACGGGCCGATATCGTGGCCGCCGAAGACACGCGCCGCCTCTACGATCTCGCCCGTCGCCTCGGCGTCTATGTGAACGGTCGCGTCATCGCCTATCACGACCACAACGAGCGCGACAAGGCCGACGGCCTGCTCGACCAGGTCGAAACCGGCGCCACCGTGCTCGTCGTATCCGACGCCGGCATGCCCACCATCAACGACCCCGGCTTGGCCATCGTGCGCCGTGCCATTGAACGCGGTCTGCCCGTCACCTGCGCGCCCGGCCCCTCCGCTGTGCTCGACGCGCTCGCCCTCTCCGGCCTGCCCACCGACCGCTTCTGCTACGAAGGCTTCCTACCGCGAAAGCATTCCGAGCGCGTGCAGTATCTGCGCACGCTGTTGCCCGAACGCCGCACCATCGTGTTCTACGAGACGCCTCATCGCATTGCCGATTCGATGGACGATCTGCTGGACGCGTTCGGCCCGAATCGCCCGATGGCCCTGTGCCGCGAACTCACCAAGGATTATGAGCAGATTCGTCGCGGCCCGATTGACGAGATTCGCCAAAGTGTGATTGATGATCCGCCCCGTGGCGAGATGGTGCTGGTCATCGGCGGCGCGTCCAACGAGGAGGCCGAAGCGGCCGCGCCCAGTACGTTGAGCGTGGATGACATGGCCGTGCTCTCCATCGACCGTGCTTTGGAGGACGGCCTGCGTATCAAGGACGCCATCGCGCAAGTGGTGCAGGAGCATCCACTGGCTGACGGATCGTTGGCCAATCGCAAGCAGGTGTATGCGGCTGTGCTGAAAATCAAGGGATAGCGCAGCAGCCGGCGATTATCTCCCCGTTACGCTTCCATCGACTCGAACAATATTTCCAACGCCTGCCGGACCCCGGGCCCACCACGCTGCGAGACCAATTCCAGCAAAGGCGCGTCGGCTTTGGGATTGGCAACCAGCCATTTACGCAGTTCGGGCACGTGATATGCGATGTGCCAGAGCACGGCAACATCCGTATCGGGCGAACATGCCACCGCGGGCGTAAGTCTGATGGGCGGTTCAGGCGGCGCGGTCATATCCGAGATTGCGCGCGATGCGGATTCGGATGAGTGTGCCGCCGCCGCGTGGCGAGGCAACCGTTGCGCCTGCCGCAAATGCCGTAAACGGTGAGCGGCATGGCGGCCTCTGCGATGGCCTCTGACAATGAACCCCCTCGTCATGCGCATTGCTCCAAAGCCGGTTCGTCCATCTCCTGCTGTACCGATTCAAAAAACATGCGTGCGCGTCCGGCGTACTTGTGATGCCGATGCTCCTTGACGATTTGCAGACAGTCGTTTGGCCGAAACTGGTACGTGGACATCAGCTGACACACCAGTGCGTTGACGGTGGAAGGATCGGGGATGTCTTCAGGACTCATCACCAGGTCGCAAGCCGTACGGGCTGGCGTGGTGACAGGCAGCCCGCCGAGCTTGATGATTTGCTCCGGCAACGTCAATCTTTTGAATACGCGGATACGGCGGCTGACGGATGCCGAGCGGAAGTGCGATGTGGAAATCACGTCTATGGTACTCGGAAAGTCGGGGCCTCCCAGCCATACCCAAGCGGCGGTCATCGAACACACCACAGTGCCAAACGGGGCGACCTCCGCGACGATTTTCGCGCGACCATACAGTGTGCCCGAATGCTCGATCCAGTAGCCGGCGGAATCGTCGAGCTTACGTAACGTGCCGAAGGCGGCCAGACGGTTAAGGCTGAGCGGTCCCGGCAGATCCTTGGTAAACAGTATCGGCGGCACCGCAGGCTGCGCGGTTGCCGGCGAGGCGACTGTTGTGATGTCCGTCATCGGACCTGCTGTGATATCCATGACCGAACAATATGCAGAAATGCGGCTTGCGCGCCACCGGATAGGCGAAAACGGTGGATAAGTGCATAACTTTACTAGGTGTGCAAATGATGTGGATAACTCGGTGGATATTGGCAGGCGGAAGTGTGTGCGGATGTGCGTGGGCGTGCGTACGGATGGGTGCGCGGATACGTGTGCGAATGCGTATGTGGATAAGCGCGCAAGAGGTGTACAGATAAGTATGTGGGGAAGTTGCGGGTGGATAGGTGAGTGGGGATGAGGATGGCGGCGCGGCAGCTATCCGGGCGTGTCCCCGCCGCGCCGGATAATCAAGCCTTATGAGTCATGTTTTGGTGAATGTTGCTTGGCCGTATGCAAACGGCCCCCGTCATATCGGCCACGTCGCGGGATTTGGTGTGCCCTCCGACGTCTACGCGCGCTACGAGCGCATGAAGGGCAATGATGTGCTCATGGTGTCCGGCACCGACGAGCACGGCACCCCGATTCTCGTCGAGGCGGAGAAGGAAGGTCTCACTGCCCAGGAACTGGCCAACCGTTACAACCGCGTGATCGCCAAGGATCTGTGCGACCTCGGCCTGAGCTACGACCTGTTCACCCGCACCACCACCGGTAACCACGAGCACGTGGTGCAGGAGATGTTCAAGCAGTGCTTGGAGAACGGCTACATCTACAAGGGCACCCAGCAGGTGGCGATTAGCCCGTCCACCGGCCGTACCCTGCCCGACCGCTACATCGAGGGCGAGTGCCCGATTTGCCACGCCGAAGGTGCGCGTGGCGACCAGTGCGACGCCTGCGGCAACGAGCTCGACCCGGACGAGCTCATCAACCCCGTCTCCAAGATTAACGGCGAAACCCCGCGCTTCGAGCAGACCGAGCACTACTTCCTCGACCTGCCGGCGCTCGCCGAAGCCAACAAGGCGTGGCTGGAGACCCGCAGCTGGCGTACCAACGTCATCAACTTCTCGCTCGGCCTGTTCAAGGAAGTTAAGCCGCGCGCCATCACCCGTGACATCGACTGGGGTATCCCGGTGCCGGTGAAGGACTGGATTGACAACCCGAACAAGAAGCTGTACGTGTGGTTCGACGCCGTGATCGGCTACCTGTCGGCTTCCATCGAATGGGCCCGCCGTCAGGGCGACCCGGAGAAGTGGCGCGAATGGTGGAACGACCCGAGCTGCCCGGCCTACTACTTCATGGGAAAGGACAACATCACCTTCCACTCCCAGATCTGGCCGTCCGAAATGCTGGCGTACAACGGCAAGGGCTCCAAGGGCGGCGAAACCGGCCCGATGGGTCCGCTCAACCTGCCTGAGCAGGTGGTGGCCAGCGAGTTCATGACCATGGAAGGCAAGAAGTTCAGCTCCTCCCGCGGCATCGTGATCTACGTCAAGGACATCCTCGCCCGCTACCCCGTGGATGCCGTGCGCTACTACATTTCCGTGGCCGGCCCCGAATCCTCGGATTCCGACTTCACGTGGGCCGAGTTCGTGCGCCACAACAACGAGGAGCTCGCCTCCTCGTGGGGCAACCTGGTGAACCGCGTGGCCAACCTCATCAACAAGAACTTCGGCGAGATTCCGCCGCTGGACGAGGATTCGATGACCAACGAAGACCGTGGCCTTCTGGAAGAGGCTTCCGCCGCGTTCGACGTGGTCGGCTCCTCCATCGAAACCCACCACCAGAAGCACGCCCTGTCCGAGGCGATGCGTGTGGTCGGCGACATCAACAAGTACATTTCCGCCACCGAACCGTGGAAGATTAAGGACGACCAGGCTCGTCTCGGCACCGTGCTGCACGTGGCCGCTCAGGCCGTGTCTGACGCGAACCACCTGCTCGCGCCGTTCCTGCCGCACTCCGCACAGAAGGTGTGGGAGGCGCTCGGCGGCACCGGCACCTTCTCGCCGCTGCCTGAGCTCAAGGAAGTCGAGGATCTCGACAAGCCCGGCTTCACGTACCCGATCATCACCGGCGATTACGAGCTCGGTGTGAACGTGCACCCGTGGAAGAGCGAGGCAATCGAGGTCGGCGCCATGGTGCCTAAGCCCGCACCGATCTTCGCCAAGATTCCGACCGAGGCCGTGGAAGAGGAGCTGGCTCGCTTCGATGAAGCGTTGGCTGCTCGCCGTGCCGCCGAAGCCGAACGTCTGGCCGCCGAGAAGGCCAAGCTCGCCGCCGAGTGATTCGGCATTGCTAGCTCGTAGCTGACGGGCCACCTCGCACATGAAGTGTTGCGGGGTGGCCCGTTGCCGTATGTGCGGCCTAGCCCCGACAATGCGAGGCCGGTTGTCGGGCGGCGTTACAAACCCGTCACAGTTTGCCAAGACTTTTCTCAGACAAGCACATCGAATCCCCAAGAAAGAGACGGTTATATAGAAGATGTCAACGGAATGAAGTTCATACCGGTGGCGAGGTTCTTCCGAACCCCATAACTGAACCCTTCTTCTCTCTTCTCTCTCACCCGGCGGCCCCCTCCGCCGGGTTTCTTCGTTTTGGGCCGCATCATGCAACGCAAGTTACGCTGCTGTCCAGCTACATCCACGCCGTTCGAAGCCGTGATCCGCCACACCAAGCACGGGGCGCGGTGATTCGGAGCATTGCAGGATTCCTCCATGCTTCCGGTTTGGGGGGTGCTGCTTGATTCCTCTACTTCCAGCGAAACGTTGCTATCGCGGTATGGTCGCATGCCTGTTAAGCATTGAAGCATCTTATCTATGCGCAGTCGGTGTCCCGGTGGTGACGGCAACCGATTGACGTGCGAACCGGGCCAGATTTCGTTGTCCCGGTTCGTGATTTGGCCTCTTTTTGGGAACCGGGACAGACCATCCCGTGAGCGCTCAATGTATGCAAATCCAGAAGCCCGGAATTCCGCCGATGTGTGATGGCGGATATTGTGCGGTAGGGCCGAATTGGCGATTTTTCGAGGGTGTTTCTGTCCCGGTTGCTCAAAAAGAGGCGAAATGGAGAACCGGGACAACAAAATCTGGCCCGGTACACACATAAATCGATTGACGTCGTTACCAGGACATCGGACACCGTGACGTATATCGCGAACCGCATAATATGGCAGTACGCAACGCAGATGATGTGCGGATTCGCCGGACGTAACATGGCGTGTGGCACACAACAGTGCCATGCGGTCGGGGCCACGCGACCAAATGGGGTGCGATGAATGGCATATGCGTTGCAGCAAGCGCGCAATCGTATCGGTGTCAGCTCAGTGCGCCCCGGTGGATTTCCGTCGTTTCCGCCGGGCAAGTTCATTGAGCGGCGTCGCTGTCAAGGTGAAATCGAATATGGCGCCTCGCAACGCCAGCTGTCGCCCGGCTCGGTAGGCGAGTTCGGCTTGAGACGGTTCATCAGCCATATTCGCGGCGGTGGCGATGAGGACGATCCAATGATGATGCCGTAACAATTCGCGCTTGTCGTTGTCTCGCCGCCACTGGGCCTTGTCTGTGCGATGATGATCGCCGTCATATTCGATGGCGACGCGGAATTCGGGCCAAGCGAGATCGAGTGTTATCGGCGCACCATTGCTGAACGTCGCGCCGGGCACTGTGTAATTTGTCACGGCTCGTGGAAGCCCGTATTGCGTGGTTGTGATACGGGTCTCTGATTCCATCGGAGAATCCACGCGCGGTGCAATAAATTCAAGTGCGATCATGCATGTGGCTTTCGCGTTGAATTTCGGAAGTTCGCTGACCTGCCGCACAAAGTCCTGATAAATTTCGTCGGCGGTGCGGCCGCCCGATAGGCTCGGCTTGCGCGCTATTGCCGTAAGGGTTGCGTCGCCAAGTATGACCAATGATTCCAATGACATGTGAGCGGCGAGCTGCGCCCAAGTATGTACCAGATCCAGCGCGTGCACATGCTTGTTGATACGTGCATTGTGCGCGGTGCTTAGCGGTTTCCAGATGTGCGGTGTTGTTGGCGGAACGACGGCGCGTATCCGGGTGCGATGCGAGTCGGAGACGGTATGGAGCTCGGTGGCATTGAGATCGCAATCCTTGGGAAGTGGCACGGATTGCAGTATCAGCGATGTGGTCATGCCGAAGAGCACAGGCTTTCCGAGCTGTTGCGCGGCGTCCGTGCATCGTTTAAGAATTTCCCGCTTACGTTGGGTGAGGGTTTCGCTCATAGCGGGCGCAGTGGGGGTTGCCATACGCGGTGGTGAGTATGCTCGGGCTTGACGGCGTGCGTGGACGCAGCACTCGGTGCCGCGGCATTGTTGGTCCAGCCGGGTGGTTTATCGTCGAATACGCCGGGTGGCGGGGTGGGAAATCCGCTGTTCATAACGCCACCGTAGCGTAGCGGTCGCTTGTTCGCCATGAAAAACGGGGTATGTGGTTCTAGCTTGCTGAGGATGTGGATAACTCTGTGGATAACTAAAGTGCTCCTATGTTTTGCTCACTCTGTGAGAAGTCGGCAAAACATAGGAGCACTTCAGCCGCGGCCAATGGGCGGAATATGTCAGCGGCAGCGACGGGTGAGGGGCTGCCAGGGATCGAGCTCGACTGGTTCGGTGGTGAGCAGGGCGCGGGTGGCGTCGTCGAGGTATTCCTTGCGGATGATGAGCTCGGTGACGTAGCGGTCGAACCAGGCGTCGGACATGACGTAGTAGCCGTCCTTGCCGGCGTCCTTGCCCCAGCTGTTCTCCACCTTCCAGCGGTTCGGCTTGCCGTCCTCGCCGAGGTTCACGCCGGTGAAGGTCATAGCGTGGTTGCTCGGGCTGTCGCCGTATTCGAGGCCGTGGGCCTTGTCGCCGGTGAATTCGGTGCCGAACAGCTGGTCGACGCGCACCACGGACTGGTCGAAGAAACCGTCCTTGCGCAGGGCGAACTGCGTGCAGTCGCAGGCGAACCAGATCGGGTGGCCGGCGGTGAGCTGGTCAAGTGCGGCCTTCTTGAACACGTCCAGCGGCACGTTGACGAATTCCATATCGCCAGCCTCGGCCACGTTCGCGCTGAAGCGGATGCGGTAGCGCTGGTTGAACGGGCGGTTCTTGAGCGGGGCGTTGGCCAGCGTCACGAAATCGTTGACGTCCACCGGCACGTACTTCTTGTAGAACTCAAGCGGGGTGATGCCGATCTCGCGAATCTGCGGGCGCTCGTCCTTGCCGGTTTTCGGCTTGTCGGACTTGTCCTTATCGCACTTGCAGGCCTTGGCGTCGGATTTGCCCTCGCACTTGCAGGAGTCGCCGCACTTGCAGGATTCGGCCTTGCCGTCTGCGTCGGCCTCGGCCTTGCACTTGCAAGCCGAGCCCTTCTTATCCTCATTATCATCCTTGGTGCGCGCGAAGAAGTCGAACTTTTCCGGCGGCTCGCCGAGCGCCACGGCGCAGATGCGGTACACGGTGCCCATGTACTCGTCCTTCAACGCACGCAGCTCGTCCTCAGACGCCCCCGCAACCGAACGGCGGCGCAGCTCGGCCGCGAACTCGCGCAGCTTGGAGTTGAGGTACTGCTTGAAATCGTCGGAATTACGGGAGTTCTCAGACTCCGGGTAGGCGCTCTTGGGCACTAGGCCGTACTTGTTCACCAGTGCAGCGAACATCTGCCACCAGCCACCATCGTCTGCAGGCGACTCATTGATGGCCTCGAACAGACGCGAATCGGTCGCCTCGTCGAGCGTGCGCAGCACGTTCTCCAGATAAGTGTTCGACTTCTCCATCGCGTCCCAGAAGAACAGGTAGGTCTCGGAGAACTCGAAATCCTCAAGATTCCAGCGATGCATGAGTTCGTAACGCAGCGTGTTCAGGGAGGCGAACATCCAGCAACGGCCGGAACGCTCCTGATTGGTGATCGAACCCTGCTTGAGTTCGATGGAGAGTCGCGCGGCAGCGCACGCACGCCGCGATAGTCGGTGGCCGCCTTGAGCACGCCGGCCGAAACCGCCGCGTCCGCCGCGATCAGGTTGGCGCGGTCCTTGTTGAAGTCTTCGGTGTACGTACGCAGAAGTTCGGGTTTGATGGCCCGTGCGCTGGCGTTTGCTGTCATGATGATTGATCTTCCATTCATGTAGGCGACGTTTGTGGTCCGTCGGTAGTATAAGTCGCCGTGTATTCGTCGGACGATTCACCGGGCGAAATCGTACGGGCGGATATGCGCCGGCGATTCCACCCCGCCAACGATTTGTCCACCTTGCTGCTCGCGCGGGCGCACGTATCATATGTACCGATACATATTATTGACGAATGTCGCATAGTCCAAAGGAGTACGTCATGACTTCGCTGCATAGCAAGCCGCTGGCCCTGAAAAACGTCACCGTCACCGATTCGTTCTGGCGCACCGAGCAGGAACTCGTGCGCACGGCTGTGATTCCCTATCAGTGGAACGCCCTGAACGATAACGTCCCCGCGCGGCCCCCAGCCTACTGCATGCACAACTTCAAGGCCGCTGCCGCGCAAAACAAGCGCAAGGATACCCAGGGCAACGCGTTCGTGCCGCCGAAGTACACGTTCCGCGGATTTGAGGCGCTCCCCGAGACCCGGCCAATCCCGACCCAGACAAGTTCTACGGCTTCGTGTTCCAAGACACCGACTTCTCCAAGTGGGTGGAGGCAGTCGGCTATTCCCTCGCCCATCACCCGGACCCCGCACTGGAACAGACCGCCGACCAAGCCATCGACGTCGTGTGTGCCGCCCAACTCGACAACGGCTATCTGGACACCTGCTACATTCTGAACGACATGGATCGCGCGTTCACCAATTTGCGTGATCATCACGAACTGTACTGCCTCGGCCACCTCGTTGAAGGTGCGGTGGCCTACTACCAGGGCACCGGCAAAGACAAGTTGCTCAAGGCCGCCTGCCGTTTCGCCGATTACGTAGACGAGCGCTTCGGTCGCAAGCCGGGCCAGCTGCGTGGTTACCCCGGTCATGAGATTGCGAGATGGCTTTGGTGAGGCTGTACGAGGTCACCGGTGAGCAACAGTACCTTGATCTGGCCGAATATTTCGTGACCGAGCGCGGCCGGCAGCCGTACATCTTCGATATTCAGGCAGACGAGAACGCAAAGCGCGACGCCGACGCCAACTACAAACCCAACACGGACCCCAACCGGTACGCCTATCACCAGGCGAACAAGCCGGTCACCGAACAAGACGAAGCCGTAGGCCATGCCGTGCGCGCCGGCTACTTCTACTCCGGTCTGGCGGACGTGGCCCGACTGGCCGACGACCAGGACCTCGCCGATGCGGCCGAGCGGCTCTGGCGCAATATCGTCGATAAGAAACTGTACGTTACCGGCGGCATCGGCGGCACGGTGGACGGCGAGGCATTCTCCTACAACTACGACCTGCCCAACGACTCCGCCTACTCCGAGACCTGCGCCGCGATTTCGCTGGCGTTCTTCGCCCGTCGCATGCTCGAGCTCGCGCCAAAGGCCGAGTACGCGGACGTTATGGAGTCGGCGCTGTACAACACCACGCTGGCCGGCATGGCGCTGGACGGCAAGAGCTTCTTCTACGTGAACCCGCTGGAAGTCAATCCGTATGCCTGCCATAAAGACAGCCGCCTGCGCCACGTCAAGCCGGTGCGTCAGAAGTGGTTCGGCTGCGCATGCTGCCCGCCGAACATCGCCCGCATCGTTGAGTCGGTGCAGGAATATGCCTACACGGTTGCCGAGGATGGCGGTACGCTGTTCACGCACTTGTATATGGGCGGCGTGGCCAAAGCTGAGTTGAATGGTACGGCTGTGGAGCTGGATGTTACGGCGAACCTGCCGTGGCAAGGCGATGGCAAGGCGGTCGTGCGCTTGGGCGGTGACGCTGCTGGCACCTCGGCTCAGGCTCCTGCTCGCTTTACGCTGGCCTTCCGTCTGCCCGGTTGGGTGGGCGATGAGTCCGCTGCTGCCGCCGCGATTACGGCCACGGGCGAGTCTGAGTCTGGGGCCGATAGTTCCCGCGTGACCCGCGAAATTCGCGACGGCTACCTGTATCTGACCGGTGAGTGGCGCGACGGCGACACCGTGACGTTCGACTTCCCGATGCCGGTGCGTATGCTGGCCGCCAACCCGCTGGTGCGCGAGGACGCCGGCAAGGTGGCGTTCGTGCGCGGCCCGATCACCTTCTGCGCCGAGGAAAAAGACAACGGCGCCAACCTGCACCTGCTGCACGCGGATGTGGAGGCACTGCTGGCCGACCCGAGCGCGGCCAAGGTCGAGGAGTTCGACTTCCACGCCGGCGCCAAGGGCATCGACGACAAGGGCCAGGGCGAGGTGGAAGACGTGACCCGCCGCATGGTGAAGCTTGAGGTGCCGGCTTGGCGCGAGCCGTTGCCGGCTGCTGTGGCCGCCGCGGGTGAGGGCGCGGCCGAGGTTCCGGCGTTCGCGCCGCTCTACGCCGTGTACGCGCCGGTCAAGCGCGAGCCCGCCACCGCCACGCTCATCCCGTACTTCGCCTGGGCCAACCGCGGCGAAAACGAAATGACCGTCTGGCTGCGCGGCTGATATTTGCTCTCGGCTACTCTGGTAGCCATGGGCATCACGACATGTCGGCTCGAAGGGCCGGTGGACTTTTACTCGGTCGGGCAGTTTGTGTCCGGACCGGGCTGGCGCCATCTGCGGCGCACCATCGACACCTTCGAGCTGATGTTCGTGCGTCGGGGCGTCCTGCCGATGCGGGTGGGGGAGCAGACCCTGCATATCGAGGCCGGCCAAATCGCACTCTTGCCGCCGAATGTGGAGCATGCGGGCGCCGACATCATCACGTCTGACGTGGACTTCTACTGGATGCATTTCAAATTGCCGGATGCGCGCATGCTCCCCGATGACGCGGGTCTGCCGCAGGACGACCATTGCCTGTTGCTGCCCGATGAACGCACCCTGCCCGACCCCGACCGGCTGGCGGTGATGTGTGGGCAGCTCATCGACATCTATGCGCGATTCGGCCCGTATTCCAACGCTTACTGCGATTACTTCGCCACCGGCCTGCTGCTGGAGGTCAGCGCGCAGGAGCGGCTGAAGGCGGACTTTGCCGCCCATCGTACGCTTGCCGGCTACCGGGGCGACGGCAAGCCCATCACCAGTGCCGACCGCGTCCGGCAGCAACAGGAATGGGCCATGCATGTCGATTCGGCCGGTGCCGCTGGCGATTCGTCCGGCCTGGCGCCGATGCTGGCCATCCGCTCGTGGATTATGGCCAATGCCTTCGACGACATCACCGTGGCCAAAGTGGCCGCGCGCTTCCACTATTCACCCAGCTATCTGACCGCGATGTACCGGCGCGTGTTCGGCGTGGGTGTGGCCGAGCAGATCATCGAATATCGCATCGACCGTGCGCGCGAACTGCTGAGTTCTACCGCTTCCAGCGTGGCGGATATTGCGCGAGAAGTGGGCTACGCCGATCCCAAGTACTTCATGCGCGTCTTCAAGCGCCGCACTGGCCTGACCCCCGGCCAATACCGCGACGCTTTCCCCGCCCGCCTCTACAACACCGTGTGATTAGGGAAGGTCATGGTCCTAACCCTAGGAAAAGTGCGCATGGGCGCCACTACCACGTGGGAGCGCTGGGAACGGTTTGACGCATGCCGAAACCTCGCACGTCACGCTGCACGGCACTTGGGCAGTGGGCGCGGCAGTCGGGAATCGCCGCCCTATTTCGGCGTTTCAGCGTTACCTGTTTGCCGAACCGACAGTGGACTCGCGCGGAACCAGTGTGTATCCAATGGTGGCGCGCGTGGCCGGCATGCCAGCGGATTCGTCGGACCTGCCGTCGCCCTGGTCGCGCTGCTCCACGCGGCGGGTGATCATATCAAGCGCGAATTGGGCGAGCTGATCGAGATCCACTTGGACGGTGCTCAGCGTCGGTGTGGTGTACGAGCCGGCCGTGGCGCCGTCGAAGCCGATGACTCTCACATCGTCGGGCACGCGGATGCCGTAGTCGGCAAGGCCTCGGATTACTCCGAATGCGGCATAGTCGTTAATGCAGAAGATGCCATCGATGGCCGGGGTGCTTCCCGTTGCCCGCGTGGTGCCCGGGGAACGGGACTCAGCAGTGTCATCAGCCGATTGCGCACGAGCCTCGAGCATCGCCTCGGCGATGGCATGACCGGCTTCGATGCCGCTGACGCTACCGTAACCAATGAAGTTCGTCGATTCGTCATACGGCAGCCCGGCGTCAAGCAGTGCGCCGCTGGCCCCGCGCAGGCGCAAACCGCTGGAACTTTCCACGTGCGCCAGTTCGGTTCGTGGCGAATACCCGTCGCCGACAATGGCGATGCGGTGGCATCCGCATTCGATGAGATGCTGCACTGCCGCCCGCGCGCCGTCTTCGTTCGGGAAATTCACTGTATCGAACGTGGGCGTTTCCTCGCAGGCGTCAATCAGAACCAGCGGTCGGCCGTGGTTGATCGCGGAAAGCGGCACACCGGCATTCAGGCCCGAAGCGTGGATAATCTCGCCGTCGAACAACTGCCCGGAGAACGGGTTGTTGGCCAGCGCGTGTTTGGCGGCATCCGGAGAGTACCGGGTTTGCTCCACGAACGGCGTCAGCCCGCGCGCGGTGGTTTCGGTGACGAGCGATTCGACGAGTTTGGAGTAGAACGGCGAATCGAATTCGTTGACGATGATGTGGATGATGTTGCTGCGGCCGGACTTCAGCATGCTGGCCGTCAGATTGATGCGGTAATCGAGCTTTTCGGCCACCGCCAGCACCTTGGCGCGAGTGGAATCCTTAACACCCGGCTTGCCGTGCAGCGCATTCGAGGCGGTCATGGGGGAGAACCCGGCGCCTTCGCTACGTCGCGCAATGTTGGTTTGCCGCTCGGCATAACGTCACCTCATGTTTCGCCTGTGATGGGCATTGGACAATGCCCGTAATGCTTCCAATGGTTGTAACGGTATTCACAACATCGTGTTTTGGCAAATGGTGGCTGTGCGCCGGAATCGCTGAAAATGCTGCGCTTAGGCGATGACGCGCCGAGCGTAACATGCGCTTGCTTGATATCGTTCCGGTGGAAGAATATGTAACGGTACATACGTCGGTGTGCCAAGAGGCCATGAAGTTCGTCGTACGTTGGGATGGGACTCTCCGGGGGAGTGGCGTCACTCTTCACCTATCCGTACGTGCGCGATGCCGATTGGTTTGCGGCTGGCGTACCGCCGTATGGCAACTTATACGAATATCAACGAAAGCAGGATACGATGACGGATCTTCCGCAGAGCCTTCCTCAGGCATGGCGTCCGCCGATGGGCTGGAACAGCTGGGATTCGTACGGCACGACTCTCACCGAAGACGAGCTGCTGGCCAACGCGCGGTTCATGGCTGAACACCTGAAAAACGCCGGCTGGGATACGTTGGTCATCGACATCGACTGGTACGACCCGACCGCCCGCGCACATGGTTACAACGACAACGCGCCGCTGATTCTCGACGAATACGGCCGTCAGCTGCCTGACCCGGTGCGTTTCCCGAGTGCTGCCGGCGGCAAGGGATTCGGCCCGCTCGCCGCCGCCGTCCACGAACTGGGCTTGAAGCTTGGCATGCACATGATGCGCGGCATCCCGCGTATCGCTGTGGACAAGAACCTGCCCGTATACGGCACCAACTACACCGCCAAGGACGTGGCCGACCTCGACCACGTGTGCAAGTGGAATCCGGACAACTACGGCCTGAACCAATCCCACCCGGGCGCGCAGGCCTGGTATGACGCGCAGCTCGACCTGTTCGCCTCCTGGGGCCTCGACTTCCTCAAGGTCGACGACATGCAGACCCCGTTCCACTCCGACGAAATCGCCGCCTATCATCGCGCCATCGCCAAAGCCGAAGCCAAATACGGCCGTTCGATTGACCTGTCTCTCTCGCCCGGCGGCTGGGTGGCGACGAGCTACGTCGACTTCCTGCGCGAGAACGCCCAAATGTGGCGTATTTCCGACGATCTGTGGGACCGTTGGGAAGACATCTACCAGCAGTTCGCCCGCCTGGCCCGCTGGGCGCCGTTCCAGACCACCGGCCACTGGGCCGACGCCGACATGGTGCCGTTCGGGCACATAGGCCTGCGCGCCGAACGCGGCGACGACCGCCAATCCCGCCTTACGCTGGACGAGCAGAAGACACTGCTGGCCCTATGGTGCATGGGGCGTAGCCCGCTTATGGTCGGCGGCGATCTGCCCACCAGCAACAGCGACGCCATCGCGCTGCTGCAGAATCCCGCGTTGCGTGAGGTGCTTGCCGGCTCCACCAATAACCGCGAGACCGTGCGCGAACGGATTTTTGGCAAATGGTGGGATGAGAGCACCTACCGTGGCGAGTTCATCGTCTGGTCCGCCGACGCAGCCGATTGGGCCGATGGCACACGTTCCGCGCATCACGGCGGCCATTACGCCGCGCTGTTCTGGACCGGCAGCGACACATACGAGATCGGCCGCAACATCCAGCTCCAATCCATCGTGGGGCTTGACGCCCGCAATGACGATTGGACACTCGCCGATCTGTATGCCGACGCGCCGGGCGAGCCCGCCGACGTGCGTCTTGAAGGCGTGGGTGCCGACCGCGTCATCACCGGCACGATTCCGCCGCACGGCGTGCTCTGGGTGGCCCTGGACCGACGCTGAAACCGAACCTGCCTCCGCCAACCAACCTCCTGAACCGACCGCCCGAATCGTATGGAGAAACCTGCCATGAATGCGAACATCGCAAACGAACAATCCCCGGTAGCTGTTCCGCCCGCAAGTTGGTTCCTACGTGCGTTCGCTGACGTTCTGACCTGTAGGCTGTCTGTCTCTGTCTGTTCGTTGTCTTCGCCTTGCTTGCGTTTTGTACGTTTTATCTGTTTCGTGAGTTTCGTGCGTTCTGCGGATTTCACGCGTTTCGCGCAGTGCCGTACGCTGATCACCATTCAGCGTGCGGCACTTTTGCATATCTCACGTGTTGCGGGAGATGCCGATTCCGTCGCACAATACGTAAAACGTGAATGAACCACTCACTATGCTGGGTTGTTTGAGCGTGATATGACATGCGCCACTTTCCCGGGAATGCGTTGCGAATTGGACCTGTTCGGAGGTGTGCAGCGACGCATTCCGGGGAATGTTGCGCTTAGAGAGCCGCGTATCGTTGCTAATGCGGGGAACACGCAGAGTTGCGGGCCGTTGCGATTAGACGCAGGTCGCCTAGACTAGTACGCGTTTGCGAAAGTCGAACGTGCTTCGACCGATGAAGGAGAGCTTCGGTCATGCGGCCAATGACAGGCGCAGTGCGAAGCACGGCTGATCGTGAATCGCGGCGGCAGCGATTGCCGCGTGCGGCGCAGGAGCATGCCGCACCATACCACAAGCAAACAATCCCCAAGAAACGGTGATCTCCTCACATGTACGTCGATCCGGGAATCAATACCAGCGCAAGCAATCTCAAATGGGTGCTGCCATACTGCAAACCAGACCTGCCCCGCGTGGTAGGCGCGCTTCTACTGTTCATCGCAAATAACACGATGGCCCTGACCATTCCGATTCTGTCCGGTATCATCGTGGACCGCGTCATCGTCGGCGGACATGCCGACGAACTGCCACGTCTGTGTGGACTGATGATCCTCATGACCATCATCCGCGTGGGCGCGCGATACGGCTACCAGATGTGGATGGAGCGTTTCGGCCAGAACTCGGTCTACCGCCTCGTCTCCGACGAATACGAGAAGCTGCACGAGCTCGACTTCACGTATTTCAACCACACACGCACCGGCGACATCATGAGCCGCCTGACCTCCGACACCGACGCGATCCGCCACTGCCTGAGTTGGGTGAGCTATCAGATTGCCGACTGCGTGGTCATGTTCGTGGGCGCCCTGTGCGTGATGTTTCGCCATCGATTGGCGACTCGCGCTCGTCCTGGCCTGCGTCACGCCGTTCATTTTGTGCTCACGCGCGGCCTGTCCACGCACGCCCACCCGCTGTTCTTCGCCATCCGCAACTCGCTGGCCTCCCTCAACTCCATGGTCGAAGAGAACATCGAGGGCAACCGTGTGGTCAAGGCATTCGTGCGCGAACCGTACGAGACCGAAAAGTTCGACGAGCACAACGACGATTACATGCAGTGCAACATGGCCTTGGCCTACAACTCGCGCAAGTACATGCCGTGGCTGGACGGCCTCGGCTTCTCGCTGCAGCTCATCACCCTCGGCCTCGGCGGCTTTCTGGTCATCAAGGGCTACATGACCCTCGGCAATCTGGTGAGTTTCAACTCCTTCCTGTGGATGATCGACGGCCCGGTGCGCCAGTCCGGCTGGCTGATCAACGACTGGCAGCGATTCAACGCCAGCTGCATCAAAATCCGCAAGCTGCTCACCGAACAGCCGCGCATCGTGGAGAAGCCCGACGCGGTCGAAGCCGTCAAGCAGGCGGTCACGATCGTCGAGCAAGTCAAGCACGATGATGAGGCTACCGGGGCTACCGGAGCGCCCGTGGCTTCCGGAACATCCGGTGCCCAGCAGTCCACCGAACGCAAGTCCTGCCCGCTGCACATCAAGGGCGACATCCGCTTCGACCACGTCAGCTTCGCCTTCCCGGACGACCCGGAGACCCCGATCCTCAAGGACCTCGACTTCACCGTGCCCGCCGGCTCCAAGCTCGGCATCCTCGGCGAAACCGGCGCGGGCAAGTCCACGCTCGTCAGCCTCATCTCCCGCTTCTACGACCCGACCGTTGGCCATGTGCTCATCGACGGCATCGACGCACGCGACTGGCCGCTGACCACCTTGCGCTCGCAGGTGTGCATCGTGGCGCAGGATACCTTCCTGTTCTCCGACACCATCGGCGGCAACATCGGTTTTGGTGCCAGCGGTGATAGCGACGACCGATATATCCAGAAAATGGCCCAGATCGCCGGCGCGGACAATTTCATCAGGTCGATGCCACAGGGTTATGACACCGTCGTGGGCGAACGCGGCGTGGGCCTGTCCGGCGGGCAGAAGCAGCGCCTGTCGCTGGCCCGCGCGCTCGCGGACAATCCGTCGATCCTGATTATGGACGATACGACCTCGGCCGTCGATATGGAGACCGAGGCGGAGATCCAGAAGCACCTCAAGGAGATGGACGGCGGCAAGACCATCGTCGCCATCGCCCACCGCATCTCGTCGGTCAAGGATTCCGACCTGATTCTGGTGCTCGAGCACGGACGTATCGTCGAACGCGGCACCCACGCCGAACTCGTGGCCGCACACGGCCGCTACTGGGACATCTACCACAAGCAGCTCGGACTCCAGTCCGGCGCCGCACAGGGTTTTTAGAAGAGGACTTATGGCACAACGCAATACATTCCGCGAGGATGAGGAGCTGGAGGAGTCCATCAACCTCCACGACATCGCTCGCGTCGGCAAATATCTCAAACCGTATATGGCACAGGTGGCGCGCATTCTCGTCGTCGTCATCTCGATGAGCTGCATCGTCGTCGCCGTGCCGTACCTGACCAAGATCATGATCGACGAGGCGATCCCGAACAAGGACCTCGGCAAGCTCGGCATCCTCGCCGTGATCCTCGCCGCGCTGATCGTGCTGTACGAGTTCGGGCTGCGCTACCGCACGGTGGCGATCACGCGCGTCGGCCAGCTCATGCTCAAGGACATGCGCCGCGATATCTTCACGCATATCCAGACGCTGCCCTTCAGCTACTTCGATTCGCGCCCGCACGGCAAGATCCTGATCCGCGTGGTCAACTATGTGAACACGCTTTCGGACACGCTGAGCTCCGGTCTGATCAACGTGATCTCCGACGTGTTCACCTTCGTGATCACGCTGATCGTGATGTTCGTGATCGACTGGCAGCTGGCCCTGTGGAGCCTGATCCTGTTCCCGGTGCTCATCATCTGGGTGCGCGTGCTGCAGATCTTCCAGCGGCGCGCCTTCCAGAAGCTCTCCAACAAGCAGAGCAACCTGAACGCCTACATCCACGAGTCGATCGCCGGCGTGAAGACCACGCAGACCTTCGCACAGGAGCAGGCCCAGTTCAGAACCTTCCAGGAGCAGCAGGGCGAGGTGCGTTCCGCGTGGATGCACGCCGTGCACATCCAGTTCCTCATGTGGCCGGGCGTGCAGACCATCTCCGTGATGACCATCTCGTTCATCTACTTCGTCGGCGTGATGGGCTTCGGGGGCGTGAACGTGACCACCGGCGTGCTCATCGCGTTCGTCGGCTACGCGAACAACTTCTGGAATCCGGTGATCAACATCGGCAACTTCTACAACCAGCTCATCACCTGCTCGGCGTACCTCGAGCGCATCTTCGAGACGCTCGACGTCACGCCGGAGATCCGCAACAAGCCCGACGCGGCGGACCTGCCGCAGATCCGCGGGCGCGTCGACTTCAACGACGTGGTGTTCCGCTACGAGAAGGACGGCCGCAACATCCTCAACCTCGTGGACTTCCACGTCGAACCGGGGCGCACAATCGCGCTGGTCGGCCCGACGGGCGCGGCAAGACGACGATCATCAACCTGCTGTCGCGCTTCTACGACGTGTCCGAGGGCTCGGTGACGATCGACGGCTACGACGTGCGCGACGTGACGCTCGCATCGCTGCGCCGGCAGATGGGCGTGATGCTGCAGGACACCTTCATCTTCTCCGGCAACGTGCGCGAGAACATCCGCTACGGCAAGCTCGACGCCACCGACGAGGAAATCGAGGCGGCGGCGAAGGCCGTGCACGCGCACGAGTTCATCATGGAACTGCCCGACGGGTACGACACGGTGGTGGAGGAGCGCGGATCGACCCTGTCGGCCGGCCAGCGCCAGCTCATCGCCTTCGCGCGCGTGCTGCTCGCCGACCCGCGTATCCTGATCCTGGACGAGGCGACGAGCAACATCGACACGCGCACCGAGGAGGCGCTGCAGGCCGGCCTGCAGCATCTGCTCAAGGGGCGCACGAGCTTCATCATCGCGCACCGCCTGTCGACGATCGAGAACGCGGACGAGATCTTCTACATCGATCACGGCCAGATCGTCGAGCACGGCTCGCACGCGCAGCTGCTCGCCGCCAAGGGCGCGTACTACCGCCTCTACGAATCCCAGTACGCGATGATTCGCGTGGCCAGTGGAGCGCCGGAAGAGTGACGAGATGTTGCGCACAAGGATGCGTTTAGCGGCGTTTCACATAGCGGGTGCTGCGACCGGCACCGATTTTGATGATCGTACCGGAGTCCAACAGTGATTTCAGCGTGCGCTCAATGGTGGTGGTGCTGGTATCGGGCATGCGAGCGAGAATATCGGCCTTGGAAAGTGGGACTAGGGATTGATCAAGCAGTGCTTCAATCCGCGTTCCCTTGGTGGCTACTCGCGGTGCTCCCTGCGCTCTGCCGCCTGCCGTGAGATTGATGCGTTCGTCGAATTCCTTGCACGCGGACAGTATGATGCCAAGCAGGTAGTTCGTGAATGGCGCATAATCATTGGCGTTGTCGTCCCAGCCTTGGGTGCTTGCGGCCAGCGCCTCATAATAAGTGCTTTTACTTTGCTCGATAAGGTGTTCGATACTGATGTATTTGCCGACCATATAGCCATTGCGGCACAGCATCAGGAGCGTGAGTAGCCGACTCATACGGCCATTGCCGTCATTGAACGGATGTATGCAGGTGAAATCGAGAATGAACATGGCGATGGCAAGCAATGGATCGGTATGTCCATCTCGGATTGCTTGCGTGTAGGCGGAACACGCGCGTTCGATCAGTATTCGATGTAGTCGAATGATCTCATACCGCCTCATTTTCTGCATCATACGAACTTTTCTGCATCATATTTTATCAAGATGAGGCAGAAAATGGGCTGATGAGGCAGAAAAGGCGGCAGGATGGCGGCCATCTCGCTTGACGATTGCGCGATTCTTGGCGCGGTGCTGCTCGGCTGGTTCGCCTGTGCGATGATCGTCTGCTGGATTATTTCCGCTCACCTGAGTATCGATAAGCGCACTGATTCCATCGTTCTTGCTGAAATCACCCGTTTGCGCAACGGTGGTGCCAAGGCGGACGTGACCGACGATACCCGTCGTGTAGTCGAACGTCTTACCGGACTGCCTTACGAGCGTTGCTGGCGGTAGCCTACACTGAGAAACAGCCTACACTGAGAAACCATGAGCAAGCACCACCATCGCGACCGTAGCTGGGCCCCGGCACCTGAAGCATTGCCGGACGACGCCCAGACCATCGACAACCACACTCACGTGGCCTCCGTAATCCCTTTCGCGCGCGCTATGAGCCATGAGGCGCAGGAGAAGGGACAGCCCGAAGTCCCGGTGTACGACGTCGATCAATTGCTGGCGCAGGCGCAATCTGTCGGTATTGGGGGTATTATCGACTGCGGTTGCGAGCTGCCGCACCTGATGACCGCCATCCAGATGGCCCTCGATCATCCGGGTAATGTGCACGCGGCGCTCGCAATACACCCCAATGAGTCCGTGCTCCACGGGCATCGTGGTGTGCCGGGGCCGGATGGTCTGCCCCTCAAATACAAGCCTTACCATGACACGTCTTTCGAGGACGCGCTCGCCGAAGTACACGCCTCGCCACCGCCTACCCCCAACCAGGTTGTGGCCATCGGCGAGACGGGCATGGACCTCTTCCGCACCGGCGAAGGTGCCAAGGAACTGCAGCGCGAGGCTTTCCGCGCGCATATCGCCTTGGCCAAGGAACTGGGCCTGCCCATGCAGATTCACGACCGCGACTCCCATCGCGAGGTCATCGAAACCCTGCTGGCCGACGGCGCGCCCGAACGCACCGTATTCCACTCGTATTCCGGCGACCGTGAGATGGCCGAGATCGCGCGCGAACATGGCTGGTATCTGAGCTTCTCCGGCACCGTGAGCTACAAAGGCAATGACGGTATCCGCGAATCGCTACGGATTGTGGGGCTGGGCCATGCGATGGTCGAAACCGACGCGCCGTATCTGACGCCCATGCCGTATCGTGGCCGCACCAACGCGCCGTACATGATTCCCTACACCTTGCGGGCCATGGCCGATACGCTCGACTTGCCCATCGCGGATGTGGCGCGCGGCACCCGCGATACCGCCCGCGCCGTATACGGACTGTGAGGGCCGGGTGTGCGGCCGTCGCGGCGCGTGTAGAGACGATGTGTTGACTTGTAAAATTTGTCAGAATTGTGAACGAGGTCTATCATGATGTGTTTGACATAAGCGAGGGGGATGATCTCCACCTCAATGGAGGACTGAACGTATGGCTGAGTCGAACCAAAGGACCGCACGTGCCCAAAAAGCCTCAAAGGCCCAGAAAGCCCAGTCTGGTGCCGCCAAAGCCAAGGCCCGACAGGAAGAAGAAGCACTGCTGAGGGCCGACACCTTTACCAATGCTCCCAAGGTGTCCCGCCGCACTCTCACCAAGGAGGAGCGCGAGGCACTCGCCAAGCAGAGGGAAGCTGAAACCAAAGAAGCCGAGAAAATCGCCAGCGCATGGTCGAAAGGCGGCCTCGGTCGATGGTGGGCCCGCCTGCAATCCAGCCCAGACAAGGTCACCTGGGGCATGGCAATCGTGGCGCTCGGCGTGGTGTACGGCGACATCGGCACCTCGCCCTTGTACACCGCGCAGACCTTCCTTGCCGGTCAGGGAGGGCTTGGCGGCGTAGACCGAGAGGCCGTGCTCGGCATGCTGTCGCTGGTCTTCTGGTCGATTACGCTGATCACTACCGTCAAATATGTGCTCATCGCCATGCGCATCGACAACAATGGCGAAGGCGGCATCTTCGCACTGTACTCGTTGATTCGCAAGTACGGCGCATGGCTCGCGATTCCCGCCATGCTCGGCGGCGCGGCATCCTCGCGGATTCGGTACTTACCCCGGCGGTTTCCATCAGTTCCGCAGTCGAAGGCTTGCAGACCCTGCCGCCATTGGAAGGGTTGTTCGACGAAAACCCAAGCCTGACCCTGATGATCACCGTCGTGATCATCGTGATTCTCTTCTCCGTGCAGTCGCGCGGCACCGAAAGCATCGGCAAAGTATTCGGCTCGATGGTGCTGGTCTGGTTCGGCTTCCTCGCCATCGTGGGCGTCACGAATCTCTCTAACGACTGGTCTGTGTTTGAGGCCCTGAACCCGGTGTACGGCATCAAATTCCTGTTCAGCCCGCACAATGCTGCCGGCATCGCCCTTATGGGCACCGTGTTCCTCTCGACCACCGGTGCCGAGGCGCTGTACTCCGACATGGGCCACGTGGGGCGCGGCAACATCTACTTCACCTGGCCATTCATCAAGGTTGCGCTGGTGCTCAACTACTTCGGCCAAGGCGCGTGGATGCTGGCCAATAGCGATAACCCGCAATACACTGCGACGGAGTCACTCAACCCGTTCTTCCAGATGATGTCTCCGAACGTACGTTATCTGGCCGTGATTCTGTCTGTTTCGGCCGGCGTGATCGCTTCCCAGGCCCTGATTACCGGCGCGTTCACCATGGTCTCCGAAGCCACCCGCCTCAATTGGATGCCTCATCTGCAGGTGCGGTACCCGGCCCGCACGCGTGGCCAGCTGTACATTCCGGTGGTCAACGGCGTGCTGTGCGTCTCCACGCTGGCCGTACTCGCCATCTTCAAGGATTCGGAACACATCTCTGCCGCATATGGACTGGCGTTGACCATTACGATGATCACCACCACCGTGTTGCTCGGCGTCCACCTATGGCATTCCGGCAAGCGGGTCGGTGCCATCGTGTTCACCGTGCTGTTCTTGGCGATTCAGGCTATGTTCTTCATCGCGTCTATGGCCAAATTCCTGCATGGTGGTTGGTTCACCATGTTGCTGACCGCCGCGATTCTGTTCGTCATGTACACGTGGAATGAGGGCACCAAGCTCGAACGTGCGCAACGCCGTCACATGCGGCCCAACGACTTCCTACCCGCGCTCGACAAGCTGCACAGTGATTTCCGCATCCCGTATTTTGCGGACAACATCGTGTACCTGACCTCCGACTCGGAGACCAAGCGACTCGACACGGACATCTTCTTCTCCATCTTCGCCGACCACCCCAAGCGCGCCCGTGCTTGGTGGGCAGTCAGCGTGGAAACCACCGACGAGCCGTTCACCCGTGAATACTCGGTGGAGGACTTCGGCACGAACTACATCTACCGCGTGCGCTTCCGTCTGGGATTCAAGGTTTCGCAGTCCATCCCGGCGTACATCCACCAGATCATGCACGACCTGTCCAAAACCGGCGAACTGCCTAAGCAGAAGTCGATTTACCCCAAGGTCGACGCCGATCCGGACATCGGCACCATCCGTTACGTGCTGATTCACAAGGCCCTGATGCCGGAATCCAAGGTTTCTGCACGCGGTGCCCTGTCGTTGCAAGCCAAGTACGCAATCCGCCACATGGCCGGCTCGCCGGTTAAGTGGTTCGGTCTGGCACCTTACAACCCGTTGGTCGAGGTGCAGCCGCTGTTCGTCTCCACCCGCCGCCCACCGCGTCTGAAGCGCACCGATACGGCCAAGACCATCCCGACGCCCACGCCGACTCGTGCAGTGGCCGACCCGGCCGCCGTCCCTGACCCGATGGACACCACGTCCGGGCTTGGGCGATTGGTACAGGAGCTCGATGCCGCCGTATCGGCCGAGGCGCGGAAGACCGCTGAGGCCGCTGCCGCCGATGCGCCCGCTGAGCAGGGCGATAAGGGCGATAAGGGCAAGGCCGAGAACGGCAAACCCGCCGCCAAGCCTCAGCGCTCCGCCAAACAGAAGCGATAACATACCAGTTTGCAGCGGCGCTGATGCGCTCTATAAAGAATGCCTATAACGGTCGCCGCACGTCGCCACACGGTTTCGGTAAGTTGAAATACCATGTGCAGATTACTGGGATACGCGACGGCAGGCTTCAACCTGAGTCTCAACGCTGTGTTGGGGCAAGACAATGTCGAGGATTTCCGTGAACTGTCTGAAATCCACAATGATGGCTGGGGTGTAGCCCAGCTTTCCGATCCTGCCGAAGCACCGCACGTGCGCGACGGTGGCGCACCCACCCCGGAAACCGGCACCCGAATCTACAAGTCGACCATCGCGGCCCGTCATGACAGCACGTTTGAGGCGCTGGCCGACGAACCGTCTCGCGGTGCCATCTGGCACCTGCGCTTGGCAAGTTCCAATCTGCCGCTCATCATGGAGAACCAGCACCCGTTCTATGCGAACGGCCTGAGCTTCATCCACAACGGCGATATCTCGGACGCCAATGGCCGCAACATCGTCACCAACCGCTCATACCCGGTGAACCACAGCGTGTTCCTCTCCACCGGCGGCCGTTCCGACTCCGCCATCTTCTTCGCGGTGATTCTGGAATACATCGGCTTCGGCTTCTCGCTCGACGAGGCCGTGGCCCAGGCCGTGCGCGAACTGCGCCAAGCCTACCCGAAGTCCAGCTACAACTGCATGATTCAGTCCGAGGACCAGCTCATCGCCCTGTGCGCCGCCGGTCGTGAGAAGACCAGCCCGCGCATCGTGGAAATCTACGATGAGTACGGCCGTGGCGAGCAGGCCGCCGACTACCGTGTGATGCGCTACCGTGAGCTGCGCGACGACAACGGCGACTCCGCCGGTGTGGTGGTCTCCTCTTCCGGCTACAAGCAGGAAGGCTGGAACGTGCTGGAGAACGACCAGATGATCATCGCCTCCAACCGCAACGGCACCTACCGTCTCCGTTCCATCTGAAATAGCTTCATAAGCCCCCTCTGACGAAGGGGCTGTCAGCCGACAGGCTGACTTGGGGGAGAGACCCCTAGAGCCTCAAATCATCCGCATCCCATACTTCTCCGCCAACGCCGGAATATCCGGCACGCCATACTTGGCCACCAGATCCAGCCATCGCTGTTTGTTCTCTCCGCCAAATCGCTCGGCTCGGGCCGTATACGCCTCGACCTGCAGGAACTTCGGCGGCACTGACTTGCTATGGAACTTGTCGGCGTACATCACCACTTCCTGCTCGAGATTCATCGGCACATAGTCGGCTGGTGGCAACGGCAGCTCCTGGCGCACCACATCCTCGCGCGTAAGTCCCACGCCGGTATGGTTGCGGCAGAACTGGGCGATGGACTCGTCCACGCCCTCGTCGAGCAGATACTCGTAGCCCTTAAGACCGTGCAGAATGTAGCGTTTCTTGCTGAATTTGAGCGGTTCGCCGTCAGAGCCGTCATGCTTGAACACGCGGTAGGTGCCGATGTCATGCAGCAGTCCGCCGATGAGTACCAAATGCTCGTCGAGCAGACGCGGCGGCACATGGCCGCCGGTGACGCCTGCGGTGGGCGGTACCTCCGCGTCCTTCGGTAATGTGCAGCGGCGCGTGAACAGCGCGTTCTGCCGGCGCACGATCTGGCAGCCGATGGTCGCTACAATCACGCAATGCGTGTGCACCAGCTCGTACGCCGCCTTGGACGGCGCGATTTTGCGGTGCAATTCGTCGATCTGCTCCAGTGTGGGAATATATCCGGTCATAATTATCAGGTTTCGCCTCGTACGGTCAGATTTATCCTCAGATTAGCGCGGCAATGAGCCGCAGCATTGAAAAACCCCTGTGATTCGGCAATACGAATCACAGGGGGCTCTATGGGTCTGAACATCAGATTTCGAAGAGTGTGTCGGCTGCTTCGGCGATTTCGCGCGACGCAGTGAGCACGATAACGCAGTGCTTCGGGTCACCGGTGTGCGCCAGCTTGGCCAGCGCGGCGAACACGGTCACCTCGTCATCCGCGTTCAGCCCTCGTGTCGGCTCGTCGAGGATCAGCACTTCGGCTTCGGTGCTGATTGCACGGGCGATGGCCACCAAACGCTGCTGTACCAAAGGCAATGTGCCGACGGCCACGCCGCTGGTGGCCTCAGAGAAGCCGACCTTGGCCAGCAGTTCGCGGGCGATTACCGGCTTGGGCTTCAGGAAGTTGCGGTTGGACGCATTCATGGCGTACAGCACGTTTTGTTCGGCGTCGATCTTCGGCTGCACGGCGTGCAGCTGCGGTACGATGCCCAGACGGTGGCCGCGCAGTTCCACGGGCTCGAGCTCAACAATGTTGGCGCTCTTGTTCATCACCGTGCCAGACGCCGGCGTGGTCAAACCGCTCATCACGCCCATCAGCGCGCGACGCTTGGCGTCGGCGGTGATGCCCGAATCGGGGTCGTCGCTGATCAGCAGCGCGTATGCGTGTCCGGAATAGCAGAAGAAATTCGCGCCATCGAGGATGTTGACCTTGCCCTTGGGTCCGGCGACCGTCACCTTGTTCAGGGCGAAGGTCGGGTAGGTCTTGAGCAGAATGTCGTCGGAACCGCCGCCCACCAACACGCGATCGATACGTGAGGCCAGCGTCATGGTGGGTTCGGACGCTTTGCCCTGAGGCTCCGCATGCTCGGCCAATGCGTCTTTGTGATCGGTTTTGGCCAGTCGGAGTGTTTCGTTGACGCGGGCGGCATTGCGCTCGGTCACTTCGGCGGATGCGTTGGCCGAAGCGATGGCGTCTGCTTCGGCCTCGTTGGTCTCGTCGGTTTCTCCGGTTTCGGCAGATGCCAGTGCGCTGTAAATACCATCGTCAACAGTGCCTTCGTCATCAACGTCATCGAAGGTCACGCTGAACTGCATGGAGTCAGCTGGAACGGATTCAATGGCGTCGTTCGTCTCAGTCTCAGAAGTCGCTTCGTCAGCCGTTGCGTCAGTGGTCTTCTCGAGTTCCTGATCGTTGTTCCTGTCGCTCATGCCTGTGCCTCCGCATCGTCGGTTGTGGTGGTCGTCTTGTTGGTCTCGCTCACGGTGCCCCAGTCGCCATCGGCGGCAAACAGCTTGTTCGCGCTGAAGAACGCAAGGCGCAGGGCGGCAAGAATCGCCAGGATCAGGATTGAACCCAGTCCATACCAGACCATGGTCCAAATCAGGCCCGATGTCACCGGGGTGGCATGGCCGGATGCCAGGGCAGATCCGATCGGATTGGCGGCGAACGCGCCTCCGACCAGACCAATCACGTAGAAGGGCAGGGTGACGATGAACACTTCCAGCATGAACTGCCATCCCAACGCCCGCGAGTGACGCCGGACACCAGTGCCATGCCGATCTCGTCGTCACGCTTGGGCGCCCACACGCCCGACAGCACGAGGATGAGCAACAGCACGCCGCCCACGGCAACCAACACAATGGTGCCGGTCTTCGCGCGCGAGGATAGCGTATCCAGCGGCTCCAGAGAAGCGTTGTAGGATTCCAGCGAGGGGGAAGAGAACTCGTAACCCTTGGCGGGCAGCTTGGACTTCTTGAGGGTGGATACCAAGGACTTGTATGTAGCGGAATCACCGGCGTCGAACACCACGTCCAGATCCGGGACTGCCCAGCCGGAGACGGTCTTGTCGGTGGACTGTGGGTCGAGTCCGGCCTTGGCGAAGGTCTGATAGTTGGTGAAGATCGCGTTCTCGCGGTTGCGGGCGCGTCACCGGATTGGCGACGGCGGATTCGGATGTGTACTTGTAGATGCCGCGCACCTTGAGTTTGGCCGTGGTCTTGGCGTCCGAGGCGGCCGCCACCTCGAGCGTATCGCCCACCTTCAGGTTGTTGGCGGAGGCAAACGCTTCAGAGACCAGTGCGCCGGTGGTGTTCGGGTTGGAGGACTGGTTGTTGTAGCTCAGGTCCTTGCCGTCCACGATTTCGAAGGTGCCGAGGTCGCTGGCCTTGGCGGAATCCTTGGTCCAGAAGGCTCGCCAAATGAGCTGGCCGCCGGTCTCGTCATCGGAGGCCGAGCCCAGCGATCCGCCGTCCAGGGCCTTCAAATCACCGCTCACGCGGGCCGGCACGGTTTCGGTAACCGTGAAGTTCAACGAGTTGGTGGCCGACTGGACGAGCGTGGCGTATTCGGTGTATGAGGTCCACGTCATGTAATGCTTGGTGGAAGCCGAGTCCGTAGCAGAGACCTTCTTCCACGTAGCCGCAGTCGGGCGAATGGCCAACGTGGCCTTCTGCTGATCGTACGCGGTGGTGTGTGCGTTGGTATCTTCTTGAATGATGGCCAGTCCGGCGACTGTGCCGAAGGTGACCGCCAAGGTGATGAACGCGGTCAGGGCCGTACGTCCTTTAGAACGTGTCAGGGCCCGCCAGGCGTTGCTGAGGACGAACATGTAATTACCTCTCCCGTTCTCCTAAGCCGAACAAATCAATACGGCTCTAACTATTGTTGCGTTTAGTGACCGTTTTCTTGCGCAATACTGTTATACCCCTCAATGAAGTCTGAGAACATTCTGACAGCGATGTGGTGGTCATGCGGGGATTTGCACCCAGTATGGGATAAATCCTCGGTCTATTTCGGTGGCATCGGTACACTGGCATGAGATATGCGTGGCGTCACGTGTGCTCCGGCATGTCTGCGATTCCGGATTTGCCCGGAGTCCGGCATCCGGAAGCGTGGCCTCGCGCCGCTGGATAAGAGTATGAGCTGAGCAGATTTTCGGGCAGGGTAAGTATGCGATTCACTTCAGGGCATTCGAGCCATAAGGCTGTGGGGCGTAGGAGAAGACGTCATGCCGGTAACGGAAAATTCAATCGCTCCGCATCTACGAATAGCGCTGTGAATCAGCAGACGGGTCCCGTAAACCTGAAGACTCCCCAGCACGTGGGTGGTAACGGCCGTTCGCTGATCAGCCGTACGCCGATATGGGCGCGAGTGGTGGTTGTACTGCTGCTGACGTTGCTGGCCAGCGTCACCTGTGTGGGCACGCTCTACGCGGCATCCGTCTCGAGAATGGCCACGGATGCGCAGCGCGTGCTGACATCCGCCGAAAGTCTGGCCAATTCGGCACTTGGCTGTGGCAGCGATAAGAGTCTGTCGGACATCTCCCAAGAGCTGGTCAATGCCACCAATGATCTCAATGCGGAGCTGAACGGCCCACAGTGGGACTTCTTCCGCGACCATTCGCGATTCGGAAGCGACATCACCGCCGCCCGCGAAATGCTGGCTTCCGTGGATACGCTGGTCAACGGTCCGTTCACTGATCTGCTGAACCTGTCCAAACGATTGCAGGGCTTCTCCCTGAAGAATGGCTCGGTGGACGTCAGCGCCCTGATGGATATGCCGGATATCGTCAAGCAGGCGCATAAGGATATCTCGCAGCAGCTCACCAAGCTCAACAAGGTGCCGACTCCGAGCGTCGCCAAGGTGGCCACCGTGCTCGAAACCGAAAAGGCTGCGCTCAAGACCGTGGATTCGATGCTCGGCGAATACGATGGCCTCATTAACTTGCTACCGCAACTGCTTGGCGAGGACGGCAAGCGCACGTATTTGGTGATGGTGCAGAACCCGGCCGAGCTACGTTCGGCGGGCGGCATGGTAGGCACCATCGCCGCAATCACGGCAGATAAGGGCACGATTACCATCGGTGATTTCGCCACCACTTCTGGTTGGGACATTCCTGAGGAGCCAATGGATGATACGGTGCTGAAGGAGCGCCAGGTATTTGGTGGCACTTTTGACCAGTACCCGGCCACCACGACCATCGACCCCGAATTCCAGCGTGTGGCACAGATGAACAAATACATGTGGCTGTATCAGAAAGGCAACGAAGACGAGAACGTAGCGGGTGTATTGTCACTCGATCCCGTATTTCTCCAGGCATTGCTGGGAGCCACAGGCGAGGTCAAGCTTTCGGACGGCCGAGTGCTGGATAGCACCACCACGGTGCCGTTCTTCGCTTCAGACCTGTACACGGATTACCCGGACTTCGAGCAGCAGAACAACTTCGTTTCCGAAGCGGCTCAAGCAATTATGAACCATGTGCTTGGCAACGCGAATGCCTCTACCGCATCCCCGCTGTTGAAGGCAATTAGAGATACCAGCGCTAGCGGTCATTTCAAGCTATGGATGGCTGATCCGGATGAGCAGGAGGCGCTGATTGCCACCGGACTTATCGACGATAAGGCCAGTGGCGAGTTGTCTGCTGACAGTCAGGTGCCTGAAACCGGCATCTATCTTTCGGAGCTGCAGCAAGGCAAGCAGGATTGGTATCTGAAGACCTCCACCACGGTCACCAAAACCTGCGGCGACGCCTCAGCCAGCCAGAACGCCCTGTATTCTGGCGTGCTGGATAAGCGCATCACGACAGCCGTGCGTAACACGCATCTGGGTCAGTTTACGGAAGATCAGCTCGGTGACGAATACACGGTCACCTTCACCATGAAGAACACGCTGACTAAGGCTAAGGCCGAATCGTTGCCTGATTTCGTTAATGGCGGCTCGGAGAATCCAGTGCTCGGCGGCATGTTGTACCGCGTGGTGCTTACCGCTCCGTACGGTGGCGAGATCACCGCTGTGCAGGCTGATATAGATTCATGGGGTACCAACACCGCGAGCCTGTATGACCGTCAGTACATTATGTTCAACCAGCAGTGGATCGAGCCCGGAAAAGAATTGACGATTGCTTATACCGTTCGGGTCAGCAGCGATGCCACACATCCACTGAACGTGGTAACCACGCCGGTGGTGAATGCGGATGGCGTCGAGACGGGCTCCAACGGTAATGTGACCGATGAGTGCACGGCGGATACGAACGCGCCGATGGTGCGAACGGTGCCGATGGTGCGAACGGCGGCGCGGACGGCGGCGCGGACGGCGGCAAGAACGACGCGCATAAGGACGCGTCCTCCGATCCCTCGGCCGGCCTGGACGCCTTGGACAAGTTGAAGAGCCAGATCAGCTGCCCGGTCGATCTGAAGTCCCTGGCGGGATCCATGTGATGACCATGCCCGATTCCGTTTCCGGCGTCGCCGGCAAGCCGCGCGACGTGAACTACGATCTGCTGCGCGTGGTGGCGATGTGCCTGGTCATCGGCGTCCACGTGATCAACAACTACATGCCCGTCAAGATGACTCTCGCCGGCAGCGCGGAAGTGACGCGATCCGTACTGTTCGCGTTGTTCATGGTCTGCAATCCGCTGTTCATCATGGTGTCCGGCCGATTCAACCTGACATTCGATGCCGCGCAAGGCGCCGGTCGGCCCCGACCCAATGGTCTCGCGCCGTACGTGCGCTACTACTACAAACGTTTTTATCTCGCTGATTGTGCCGTATCTGCTGTATGCGGGCGGCATGGGATTCGTCGCCTACCTGGTGATCGATCATCGTTCGGTTGGCGGCGCTGTGTCTGGAACGTTGTTCGATCTGTTCTCCGGGTATGACGATTCCGTCTATTGGTTCGTGTTCATGCTTGCCGGGTTTGTGCTGGCAACGCCGTTCCTGGCCGCGATGATGCGTACGATAGGCCGATCGGGAGCCTGGTTGCTGGTTGGGCTGGCCGCCGCCGTGGCCGCTGCCGAGCATATATGCGATCTTGTCGGATATCCGTTGACGTTCCTGCAGTCATTCCCTTGGCGTGGACTGCTGATCTACTACCTGTTGGGATTCGTGTTGGAATACTATCCGCCGTCCGCGCGTATACGGCGCGGCGTGTATGCGTTGGCACCATTCGCCCTGGCCTGGACAGTCGCCACGCCATATCTGTTCGCCGGCCAGCAGATGCAGGTTGGCCGCACGGTCACGGTTGCGTTCGCGATGGTGGTAATGGCGACGTTCCTGTTCTTCCGGTACGACGTGCACATTACGTCGGCGCGGGTGCGTAAGGCGATTATCTGGCTGGCTGGATATTCCTACACGATTTATTTGGTGCACTCGCCACTGTCCAAGGTGCTGATTGGCCCGAGGATTCCCGTGCCTACGGACGGATGGTCGTATGCGGGTATCAGCGTGCTGATGTTTGGCGCTACGTTGCTGGCGGCGCTGCTATTTGCGGTGATTGCCGATACCGTGGTGCTTAAGCCCGTGCAGCGTCTGCTACGGAAGGTACGGCTGTAGATTCGGATACGGCGCTATGCCACGGTATCAAAGCCAGGAATCCCAGCAGCAGAAGCGGGATGAACGTGAATTTCGACATGCCCATCAGCACGCCTACGGTCATGAGCGCGGCCAATCGTCCGTTACCGGCGCGCGGGTCGGCCATGCAGGAAAACAGCAGGCACGCGAACAATAGGCACAGCGCCTGTGCCATGGAATCGGCCGAGATGGCGAACTGAATCCAATCACGGCTCACGCACCCGCCCACATTGCCGCTGCCCGAATGCAGGATGCTGGTCGAGTCGACCGGCCGAGCCAGCACATCCCCGTTAACAATGCCGTCGATGCGATACGTGTGCGCCCATACGTCTGGAATATGCCCGGCAGGCGTCACCGCAATCAGCACGAAACCCTCGCGGCACTGCGGAACACGGACCCCAAGGGCCAGCTCCACCGCGCCTGGCAGCTCAGGGAACTCCTCCGCACCCTGCTCAGACACCCGCTCGAACAGGCCAGGGGCGAGTTGAAACACTGGGTGTTCTGGGCGTCCCACAGCCGCATCCCCGAGATCACGGAACTCGCCAGGAAGATTCGCAGGCGCCGGCCCGACATCCTCAGGACCATCGAGCTGGGCTACTCCAACGCCAGGCTCGAGGCGTCCGACAACAGGATCAAAGTCACCATCCGCATGGCCTACGGCTTCCACCACGTCGACAACCTCACCGCCCTGATCACGCTCCGATGCGGTGGACTCGACATCCGACTACCACAACCCACGATCTAACCCACGAAAACAGCAGAAGCCTCTAAGAAGTCCGCTCTCTCCATTAGCACGCGAGCAAAATCCAATCTCATCGCGCCCCCAAGAACGAAGTAACATACCGATTGAGCATTGTGACACCGCTATGAGTCTGCTCAAGGAGTTGTCGGTTGCCTTCAATGCGTTTCTCTAATCCTTTAATGGTTTGTCCGGATTGATCAGCATCTGTTCCTTTGATAACAACAGCTTGCTCCTCCGACTCTTGCTTTTCTTCACGCCTAGCATTTACTTCATCGGCAACCTCGCTCAGTAAATGATTCTTAAGCTGTCGTTTAGCCTCCTGAAGCCTCATGGCAAAAGATTGAGCCACCTATGCGATGGATTTGCGAACTATCTTCAAGAATCGTCTAGGCCAAAATCCGGCACTCTCTATTATGTGCCATGGAAAGAATAGCTTTGGCTCTTCAAGTACTTGCGTAAGCAGAATATCTAATCCTGCTTACCGGTTATTAGCGTCTGACCTCGACTGGCTTGTCAGGGCGGGCGTCACCATCGCGGCCTATAACGTGGACGAACCATGTGCGCCTCTCGAAATGTGCAAGAAGCGGAACTTGTTCAATCTCTTCTACAACGATGTCAGTCTACTGACCGAATCGCCCCTACGCAAAACGCAAACCGCGCTCGATGTGCTCGGCCTGCGCACGCCAGCACGGAGGGGCAAATCACCTACTTGCCCATCTACATGGCCGGACCGTTCCTCAACGAATAATTTTCCCCCTAGCCGGTAGACCACTACGCCAATACCCCTCAGCATCACTCCCAGTGAACGTTCAGTGAATTTGTTCTGAACTAATCGCTACAATATGCGGGTACGTTGTTGTGACGAGGGTACAGGTGAATGGCAGTGAGCAGACAGTGCAAAAACGCGCGGCAATCGCACGAAGACGGGAACCTCCCAGCTCGGGGTTCCCGATTCTTCCGAGGCGGCCCATCATTCTGCATCATCGGCTAGGTCCCGTTTCAGTCCGCGAGTCGGATTGCTCACGTTTGTTGCTTCTCGGCGCCGCGTTCACCAACCCAAAACAGATTCAGCAGAGACTACTGTGCTCGCTGACGAAATCGAGGATTTGGATACCACTACACCCGATTCTGCGGATACTGGGATTGCCGAAACCAGCGCTGATTCGCTGAACTCTGCATCGGAAGTCAGCAATGACGATATCGACAATGCTCAGGCTGAATCGAACGCTAAAGATTCCGACACCGAAGACACCACCGCAAAAGACCAGAGAAGCAAAAAGACCAATAGCCGAAAGCATAAGAAACCACAGAAACCGAATAAATTCAAAGCATCGCTTGCCCGTTTGAGCCAATTCATCAAAGCAAGTGCTGCGCCTATTCTGACTTCCAAATTCGCACAACTCCTGATTTCAGCTGCGGTAGCGCTCCACAAACTATGGAAGAAACGCCCAAAGTGTCCGTATACGCTGTACGTGGTGGTCATGGCACTGATCGACGCGGCTGCTGTGACCTTTATCCAGTGGGGCATGTATTCCGAGCCGAAATACGACGATCCCAACGCGGTGGATAACACCACCAAGATTCTCAACAGCGTCAACGGCCAAGTAACACGATTCGTGACGCAAATGTGGCTAGAAGACAAGCTCAACTGGCTTCTTAATTTCCTAGCTCTCGGCATGGTCTACTTAGTCTGGTATTCGTGATCAACCGGTTCTGGGTGGCGACCGCCGTATTCGCCATTACGATGAGCGTGTACGCCGTAGCGAACAGTATCAAGATAATACTGCGCAACGAACCAATTCTCCCCTCCGATCTCAGCTTTCTGTCCAGTGGTAACGGTGGCGAAATCACTTCGTTCATTCCCAAAAGCAGTCAGGCATTGGTAGACGGCACCATCACTATGCTGATCTGGCTGACGGTTATCTGCCTGATACTGCAATTCGTTGACGGCCGCCGTTGTGTCATCCCATTCCACTGGTGGCGTCCGTTCCGCAATGTGAAAACGATTATTGGCAATGTCACCCGCATTATCGCAGCGGCAATGAGCATCACGCTGCTGTGCTCGTTCACATGGACGCTCAGTGTTCCAGGAGCTTGGGGATATGAGTGGGCGAAGTCTTGGGGCGATGCGCCACAGCTATGGAACGCCGAGGGCGACGCGGCAAACAACGGTCCCATCATCAATTTCCTGCGCCTTACGCATCCGAAAATCATGGATAAGCCCGAGGGGTACAGCCAGGAAACGATGGAAGAGCTGGCCAAGAAATACAGCTCCGAGGCAAACCAGATTAATGGAACGCGTGCTAATAACCTCACCGATAACACCGTCATCATGATTCTTTCGGAGAGCTTCTCCGACCCAACACGCGTGCCCGGCATCGCCTTGGCCGAAGACCCAATGCCCAACATCCGCGCCCTGAAAGAAACAACCACCTCCGGCTGATGCTCTCCCCGGGTTTTGGCGGAGGCACCGCGAACATCGAGTACCAGTCGCTCACCGGATTGGATCTTGCCCTGTTTGACGACTCGATGCAATCCATGTACCAGGAGCTCGTCCCGCATCAAAAGAACCCATTCGCGTGGAATCAAATCTGGAATGCCGAATACGGCAAATCCGGTTCCGTGGCATTCCACTCGTATTACAAGAACATGTATCTGCGTGACGTGAACTACAAGAAGTTCGGGTTCAACAAGTTCTACACGCTGGACAGCAAACCAGCGATCACGCACCAAGACAGAACCGACAATTCTCCGTATGTCAATGATGCAGCCTCATACCAGAACATCATCGACCAACTGAACAAAGAGGAACACCCTCAGTTCCTGCAGCTCGTCACCATGCAGAATCACATGCCCTATGACAACTGGTACTTCAACAACCAGTTCGAACAGGCGAACGTCACCGAAAACCTGAATGATTACGAACGTGGACAAATCAATACCTATGCAAAGGGCGTGAGCATCACCGATCAGGCAACAATCGACTTCCTGAACCAGCTGAATGCCATGGACAAACCCATAACCGTGATTTTCTACGGTGACCATCTGCCCGGCTCCTATCAGACTGCCGCAGCAGATAAAAACAATACATTGGCATTGCATCAAACCGATTACTTCATCTGGTCGAACCAGGCATCAGCCTCAGCTGGCGTAAAACTCGATGCTAGCAACACTGCATACACGTCTCCGAATTACTTCATGGAGATGGCAGCCGAACACATGAACGCCAAGGTGTCCCCATATCTCGCATTCCTTACTCAGACACGAACCGATATCCCCGCACTAGAACGTCTGGTGATTGGCGCAGGCGGAGCGTATCTGGATCAGAACGGCAACGCAATCAAGCGCAAGGCACTGTCTAAGCAGGCCAAGAACACCTTGCACGACTATAAGCTCATCCAGTACGACATGACTGCCGGAAAGGGATATCTGAACGACACCAACTTCTTCACAGTGAAGTAATGCCAAACAAGAATGGCCATCTGCCGAGCATTGTGCAGGTGGCCATTCTTGTTTGTGTCTCATTTATATACTGGCATGTATGGCACAGACTGCAGTTGATCACAAGGCTCAATGGGAAACGGTGAACAGGGTCGTTTACCCCGTTACAGATACTGATTTGACATTGCCCCTATATGCAGTGAACTGGCATCCTTCCCATTTTGATGCGAACGTGTTCGATGAACGCGACAGCATGATGAGCGTCAATCTGAATGCTGTAAGCCGTTCGGATTTTCAGTAATCTCGTAGCTCATGGAAATAGGCCACTGGCCGATGATCCGCACGGCTTCACTGTCGATGCACGTACCGTCATCACATTGGAACCGAACACGCATATCTCGCTATGCACCTACTTCAATGCTTTCCCAGCGGGATATTGGCGGCACTGGACGCGCGTTAAGCAACTGCGTTTTCTTGCGGAGGCTACGGGTAAGGCGGAAAAACACTGCCGAACCCGCCCGGAAAATCAGGAGACGACGGCCCGACATCATCAGAACCATCCGGCTTGGATACTCCAACTCCAGGCTCGAGGCGTCCGACAACAGGATCAAGGTCACCATCCGCATGGCCTACGGCTTCCACCACGTCGACAACCTCATCGCCCTCGTCATGCTCCGCTGCGGCGGACTCGACATACGCCTACCCCAACCAGAACCTAACCCACGAAAACAGCAGAAGCCTCTAACATATTTGCTTATCCAAGGTATGGAGATTTGTAGTACCTGCGGCTGGAAAAGGATAATGAGGGACTCCGAAAGGATGCTTAATGGTAGGGGAGGAAGAACGGTATATCGATTCAATCGGCTTGTCGTATGTGGACGGATACCGATTATGCGCTTGAGGTTGGTGCGCGTATTGAGTGTGTGGTCGAACCAGCTGAAGATGAGTGGGGTGTCATTGTTGACGTTCAAGAAAGCATGGCAGATACCAGGTAAATGATTTACCTACCTTCATATTTTGCGGTTTGGGCTGACACTAAAAGATTGGGGGTGCGACTCACGGTTGCGCCCCCATCTTTTAGTGCGTCGCTGTCAGTGCCTCTTGTTGTATGCGATTTTGTTGGTGTCAATGACGAAGGTTTTGCGGTCATTCTTGGCCATGACATCCAGGATAATGCCGGCGATAATGAGCAGAAGACCAGCGATGACCAGCATCACCGCGCCGATCAGCGTGGGGAAGTGGGTGACCACGCCGGTCTTGGCGAATTCGAAGGTGACGGTGCCGCAGAGCACAATGCCGACGATGCCGATGATTAGGCCCAATCCGCCGAAGAAGGGGAGGGGCTTGTATTCGCGAATCATGCGGAAGATGGTGCTCATCACCTTGATGCCGTCGCCTACGGTGTCCAGCTTGGACACTGAGCCTTCGGGGCGGTCACGGTACTGGATTGGCATCTCGTAGAGTCGCAGGTTGTTGTTCAGCGAGTGGATTGTCATCTCGGTCTCGACCTCGAAGCCTCGCGAGAGCACGGGATAGGTCTTGACGAACGTGAAGTTGAACGCGCGGTATCCGGTCATGATATCGGTGACGTGCGCATTGAACAGGCCGTTGATGGAACCGCGGACCAGCCGGTTGCCGAAATTGTGGAACGGACGCTTGTTCTCTTGGAAATAAGTGGATGAGAGGCGGTCTCCAATCACCATGTCGTAGCCTTCGAGCACCTTGGCCACCATGGCTGGAGCGGCATCGGCCGGGTAGGTGTCGTCGCCGTCGGCCATGACGTACACGTCCGCGTCGATGTCCTCGAACATGGCGCGGATCACGTTGCCCTTGCCCTGGCGGGGCTCCTTGCGCACGATGGCGCCTTCGGCTGCGGCAATCTCGGCGGTGCGGTCGGTGGAGTTGTTGTCATACACGTAGACCGCAGCACCCGGCAGCGCGGCTTTGAAATCTCGTACTACCTTGCCGATCGTGACTTCCTCGTTAAAACAAGGAAGAAGCACCGCAACGGAAGGCTGATTATTCTCGAACATGGTGGTTACTATACTTGTTGGCCAGTACCCGTGTACGACACTTAAGGAAGTATTTTGGCAACAAAGCGACTGCAAGGGACGCGTTACTCTAAGCCATCACCTCTTGCTGCCCGAGGTTTTCTTATCCGCCTGATAGCGGTATTCATATGCGCAGCAGTGGCGTCAAGCATGGTTATGTCGGCGTATCCAAGCATTCGCGAACGTCTGTTTCGGCTGGCTCCTGTTGCTTCAACGGAGTCTGTTCCGGTGCTGTGCATCCGGTTCCTGCTGATATTGATGCCTCTGCTGGTGATTGGCGCCATGATTGCTTTTGGCGCGAAGCCGGTGGGTATGTGGATGCACCGCCATCGCTTCATACTCGGAGCAAGTGTCATAGCGGCTTGCGTGCTGTTGAATATTAGCGGCTCATCCATAGGCATGTGGAATTACTGGCTGGGACATGACATGTCTACGGACGTGGTATGGGGAACCCCTCGCATAATGCGAACCGACGAATATGTGGTGGGCACTCCTCTGGCTTTTTCGCAAAGATACTCCGGGTATAGCTACTTTAATGATTTGTTTGGCAATAAACCGGCGGACATGTTCATCGTCAAGGATGCACCTGTGCTGGCTCTTGCCGAGTTGTTCAGGCCGTTCCATTGGGGGTATATCCTCTTCGGCAGTAGCCGAGGACTTGCTTTTTATTGGTCTGCGCGCCTAGTGGTACTTTTCTTGGCCGCATATGAGTTCTTCCTCTGCATCAGCAATGATCGCCGGCAGGAGAAACACAAGGGTGTAGCGTTCGTTGGTGCAATCCTCATTGCATGTGCCCCGTTGGTGCAATGGTGGTTCGCAGTCAACGCACTGCCTGAGATGCTTATCGCAATATTCGTGTCCATCGTGTGCTTTGATCGATATCTTGGCGATACCGAGTCTGGCCATAGGGCCGCATATGCCGCAGTGATTCTGATATGCGCCGGGATGTTTGCACTGACCTTGTATCCCGCATGGCAAATCTCTCTGGGTTATCTTCTTGCGGTGCTGATTCTTTGTATTGTCATACGGCATTGGGGACATATTCGAATTTCAAGGAAAGACACCCTGATTTTTGTGGGCGAAATTGCCTTATTCTGTGTGATTCTTGGCTCTGCAGTGGTGACTTCGTGGGGCACGATTCAATCCATGCTGCACACGGCATATCCGGGCGCAAGGCAATCCATCGGAGGAGGGCTGCCCCCTCTGTCGCTGATATCATCCGTGGGCACTCTCTTTTTCCCGTTCAAGGATTATGCCGTTGACTCTGTAACAACAAATATGGTTGAGGCATCACGTTTCGTAGATCTATTCCCGCTCGGAATAATTCTTGCCGTATTCGGCATGATAAAGCGCAAAAAAGTGGATGTGCTTAGTGTCTGGCTTATTGCAGTCATAGCGTTGTTCTCAGTATTTGCCTGCGTGGGTATGCCGCTTTGGCTTTCTAAGATAATGATGCTGACTTCTGTGACTAGCGGCCGATGCGTGGTGGTTTTGGGCGTTGCGAATATCGCAGTGTTGGTGCGTGCGGCGGCCATTATCGATGGCAGACTTTCTTGGAAGCAGTCATTACTGGTGACTTTTGTGTTTGCCGTGATATTGGCATGGGCTAATCATGCGATGTATCTCTCGTACATTGGGCGGCTGCTGGTCGTGGCGTGTTTTGCCATAGCAGGTTTGCTCAGTTTCGCTGTTCTGAATAACGGCGTAATTGCTCGCACAGTTGTAGCGCCAATTGTGTCCGTTGGGCTGTTGGTATCAGGTTTGTCTGTGAATCCTGTGCAGTATGGGAGTGCGCCCGTGACTAAGCAGCCGCTGATACAACAAGTGCAGTCGCTGCAATCTGAGAATCCAGGAATGTGGGCAATAGATGACGCATTCGGCTCTCAGCTGGCGAATCTTGCAGTGGCAAATGGAATACACACATTGAATGCTTTGGAAGTCACTCCTGATCTTGCCACATGGAAGAAGCTTGATCCCAATGGACAATGGGAAGAAATCTACAATCGGTATGCATTTGTTTCTGTGAACGTCGTGGAACAGGAGTCGGCCGATGTGTTCACATTAGTCGCGCCTGATTCGTTTACCGTGCATGTCACGCCGGAGCAATTGCGCAAGCTAGGTGTGAGCAATGTGCTTTCTCCGCAGAAACTGGATGCGATGCAGTTCAATGGGTATTCGTTCGAGCGCATTGGCGAAACGATTGATGGGCGAACCCCATATCGGATTGTTCAACACCAGTAACAATGTCCTTTCTCGCCGTCTCGGTATGCCTGACGATATGCTGTAGGTTATGGCTGAAGAACTGTTTACTCCCCATAACATCATTGTGACCGGTGGCTGTGGTTTCATCGGTTCGAATTTCGTCCATTACGTGTACAACAACCATCCGGACGTGCATGTCACGGTTTTGGACGCGTTGACGTATGCGGGCAACCTGGAGAACATCAGGGGCATTCTGGGCGACCGTGTGGAGTTCGTGCACGGCAACATCTGCGACGCCGAGCTGCTCGACAAGATCGTTCCGGGCCATGACGCCATCGTGCACTACGCGGCCGAGTCGCACAACGACAACTCGATCGCGAACCCGGAGCCGTTCCTGAAGACCAACGTGGAGGGCACGTTCCGCCTCTTGGAGGCGGCCCGCAAGTACGACGTGCGCTACCACCACGTGAGCACGGACGAGGTGTACGGCGACCTGGCTTTGGACGATCCGGCCAAGTTCACGGAGCAGACCCCGTACCATCCGTCCAGCCCGTACAGCTCGACGAAGGCCAGCTCGGACCTGCTGGTGCGCGCCTGGCACCGCACGTTCGGCATCCGCGCCACCATCTCCAACTGCTCGAACAACTACGGCCCGTACCAGCACGTGGAGAAGTTCATCCCGCGCCAGATCACGAACATCCTTGAGGGCCTGCGCCCGAAGCTGTACGGCAACGGGGAGAACGTGCGCGACTGGATCCACACGGACGACCACTCCACGGGCGTGTGGACCATCCTGACCCAGGGCCGCCTGGGCGAGACGTATCTGATCGGCGCGGACGGGGAACGCAACAACATCACGGTGCTGAAGGACATCCTGACCGTGATGGGCCAGGATCCTGACGCATTCGACTGGGTCAAGGACCGTCCCGGCCACGACCGCCGCTACGCGATCGACTCCACCAAGCTGCGGACCGAGCTTGGCTGGAAGCCGACGCACACGGACTTCCAGAAGGGCCTGGAGCAGACCATCAAGTGGTACACGGACAACCGCGCCTGGTGGGAGCCGGCCAAGGCCGCCACCGAGGCCAGGTACAAGCAGCAGGGACAGTGATTCGATCATGGCATTTGAATTCGAGAAGGAACTGAAGGTCGAGAAGACGAACATCCCGGGCCTGCTGGTGTTCGATCTGCCGGTGCACGGCGACAACCGTGGCTGGTTCAAGGAAAACTGGCAGCGCGCCAAGATGATGGGTCTGGGACTGCCGGACTTCGGCCCGGTGCAGAACAACATCAGCTACAACGCCACCAAGGGCGTCACCCGTGGCATTCACGCGGAGCCGTGGGACAAGTACATCAGCATCGCTGCCGGCGAGATCTTCGGCGCATGGGTTGACCTGCGCCCGGGCGAGAGCTTCGGCCAGGTGTACACGACCCGTCTGGACCCGAGCCGCGCAATCTACGTGCCGCGCGGCGTGGGCAACAGCTTCCAGGCGCTCGAAGACGGCACCGCGTACACGTACCTCGTCAACGCGCACTGGAGCCTCGAGCAGAAGAAGACCTACACCTTCGTGAACCTCGCGGACCCGGAGCTGGACATCCAGTGGCCGATTCCGCTGGAGGAGTCCGAGCGCAGCGAGGCCGACCTGCACCACCCGATGCTCAGGGACGCCAGGCCCATGGCCCCGCGCCGCACGATGGTCACCGGCTGCAACGGCCAGCTCGGCCACGCCATCCGCGACTACGTGGAGGAGCACGGCCTGGAGGGCTTCGAGTTCAACGACATCGACACGTTCGACTTCTCCGACCCGGCCCAGTACGACCGGTTCGACTGGAGCCTGTACGGCACGATCATCAACGCCGGAGCGTACACCGCGGTCGACAGGGCGGAGACCCCGGAGGGACGCCCCGTGGCGTGGAAGGCCAACGCGCAGGGCCCGGCCCTGCTCGCCAGGGTCGCCCACGAGCACAACATCACCCTGGTGCACGTGAGCTCGGACTACGTGTTCGACGGCACCGCCGAGGAGCATGACGAGGAGGAGGCGTTCGCGCCGCTCGGCGTGTACGGGCAGACCAAGGCCGCGGGCGACATCGCCGTGGCGAACGCGCCGCGCCATTACATCCTGCGTTCCAGCTGGGTGATCGGCGAGGGACGCAACTTCGTCAAGACCATGATGGCCCTGTCCGACCGCGTCGCGGACGCGCGGGACGGCCTGGACGAGGTCACCGTGGTGGACGACCAGTACGGCCGCCTGACCTTCACCCGCGACATGGCCGAGGCGATCTTCCACCTGCTCGACTCCGGGGCGCCGTTCGGCACGTACGACCTGACCGGTTCGGGCGCGGTGAGGAGCTGGGCGGACATCGCCCGCAAGGTGTTCGACCAGGCCAACGGCAACGGCGACAGGGTGCGCCCGATCTCGACCGCGGAGTACTTCGCGAACGCGAAGGCCCCGGTCAGCCCGCGTCCGACGCATTCCGCCCTGTCCCTCGCCAAGATCGAGAACGCCGGGTACCACGCGCCGGATTGGGAGGAAACCCTCAAGACATACGTCGCCAAGGAACTTGGCAAGTAAGGCATGAGAAGTCGAGAAGGCCAAGATTTCTCGACGAATCCATGAATAACGAGATGCTCCGGAATCCATCCCGGAGCATCTCGTTTATGTATGGTCTGTGTGGATACCCCCTATGGAGGTGTGCCAACGTCCATATGCAGGCATTAGGGTGTGTTTACGCTAGTTGGGTTTTTGGCTGTGTTTTTTCAGGTAGGTGGCGATGAGGATGAGCCGGAGGTCGGCGAGGAAAGCCTCGTCGAGCCTGTCGTAGCGGGTGGCGGCCTTGCGGTAGCGCTTCGTGCGGTTGAAGACGCGTTCGACCATGTTCCGCCCCTTGTGCACCTCTCTGTCGCAATCCCATGGGGCCGTACGGTTCCTCTTGGGCGGCACGACCGGCGTCAGGCCGAACGACTCGGCCGGCGGCCGGGTGGGATCCCCCTCGTACGTGCGGTCCATGAGCGGGCGCGCGCCCATGAACGCGCCGGATGCGGCCATCTGATATGAACTGTTTTTGTTCCGTATTTCCCTGGCTCGATGGGAGATGATGGGATCATGGCGAAGGGCGCGGGATGCGCGCCGGAGTTCAGGCGAAGGCCGTTGGGCTGTTGACGGAGTCGCGCGGCTCGTGTTCGTCGGAGACCAGGGCGGTCGATCAGGTCGCCGGGGATCCGGGGGGTCGCGGCCGGAGACGCTGCGCCGTTGGAGCGACAAGACGGGCGCGCGGTCGCGGCGGAGACCAGGCAGTCGGCCGGGGATGCGATGGCGGAGTTGAGGGGTTCGCGGGCCGAGACCGCGCGATTGGGGCGCATGAACGGGATATTGACGGCGGCGTCGGCTTTTCGCGGCCCGGCTCGGCCCGGCACGGCGTTGACGGTCGCTTGCGTCGACGGTTCAGGGACCATTCGGGGTCGGGCCAGCCGGCGGG
>ENA-OPZN01000007-OPZN01000007.1-human-gut-metagenome-genome-assembly--contig:-NODE-7-length-96260-cov-11.118981_pt1 | contig 96260 bp, 93 predicted proteins | sample MGYA00242483_ERZ504503 | MGnify/ENA primary metagenome ERZ504503 (study PRJEB26092, sample SAMD00036285) | human gut metagenome | host: Homo sapiens | study: EMG produced TPA metagenomics assembly of... | reverse complement strand
GTCACTGGTTCAAGCCCAGTCGCAGGAGCGCGTTTTTTAGGTTTTTCCTGATTTTCGTCGGGGAGAAGCTTAGAACAGGAGAATATTCCTGCGTAGCTCAGTTGGCAGAGCATCCGACTGTTAATCGGACGGTCACTGGTTCAAGCCCAGTCGCAGGAGCCACATGAAAGCCCTTGGAAATCAAGGGCTTTTTGTTACTCTAACGAATCAAGCACGTCGTCGATCAGCGTGCGCTCGTGCGGTCCATCGGTCTTGAGCCGAGGAAAGCGCCGCAACGCGTTGGCGGGACTTGCCCCGGCCGCGCGCGCCACATTCGATTTCGACTCGCCGTGCGCCAAAGCCGTTTCCGCAAGACGGTCCACCAGCGAGTCCGACACCTTGCGGATCTGCTCGGCAACCCACAACTGCGCCAGTTCGGGGGAGAGCGCGTAATCGTCCTGCAATTCGCTTGACGCTTCCTGCACGGCCGCCCACAGCACCATAAAAGGCTTCTGATAGTAGGTGATCCGATCGTAATCGGACTCGCTTTCCAGTTGCTGCAACGCTTTGCGCTGTGACGTGTTATCGCTCATACGTTCCATCGTATGCCGAGACACGCCCGGAGCCTGTGGATAACTCATCCTCCGACCACAGGGCCGTTTCAGCTGGACAAGCACAACTTCACACTGTCATGCTGGCGATTTACCACAGCACAACGCAACGGCGCAAACACAGCAACGTGAAGGAGCCATCATGGACGAACGTGAATATCGCAGGCGAATCCGACGGAACAGAATCGCACAGGAGGAAAAGAAGCGCATCCGCCAGCAGTTGCGCCAAACCATGGTCGTATGCGCTCTGGCGTGTGTCATGCTGCTCGTGTGCTGCCTATGGTCGGCCGAACCGACGTATGCGAAAACGAATGCGGCGACCGCGTCCGGTTCCTGCGCCGTCCTGATGCGATGGCCGCTGAACGGCGCGCAGGTGGTCGGCAAGTACGATGCGCCGAAACAACAGTGGCTTCCAGGCCATCGGGGTGTCGACCTGCTTGCGGACCCTCAGGAAGCCATCGTCGCGCCCGCGGACGGCGTGATCGCCTTCAGCGGCAACGTGGGAGGCAAAGCCGTGGTCACCATCCGGCATGGAGGCGACCTTTCCAGCCTGACCTCGACGTTCGAACCCGCCATTGCGGAACGCGATGTCGGCGCACATGTTGCGCAAGGGGAACGTTTCGCGCGTGTGGAGGGCGAATCCGACCATTGCGACGAGCGGTGCCTGCATTGGGGGATAAAATCGGAAGGACGGCAATACACCAATCCGGAAAGCAAAACCCGTACGGTGAGAATCGGATTGAAAGGCCTGTGAAACAGGGGTCGACAGAACCATTGATTTTGTCCATACGTCGTGGCCTCGTCGAAAAAAGTGAAGCTCTCAGGCTATGATGCTACATGTACGACGATTACGCAGGGGAGAAATGCCATGTACAAGGAATACACGCGGCCTTTGGAACAGCAGATCGACACGGATAAGAACATTTTCTCGGTGCTTGATGAACGAGCGAACCGCACTCCGAACGATTCATTGGTCGAATACAAGAACGAGCATGGCGAGTGGTCGTCGTTCAGCGCCACCGAATTCCGTGCCAAGGTCATCGCCATCGCCAAAGGCTGATCGCCCAAGGCATCATGCCCGGCGAATCGGTGTCCATCATCTCTCACACCTGCTGGCAGTGGACTGCGCTCGACGTGGCCATCATGTCGATCGGAGCGCTCACCGTTCCCGTATACGAGACGAATTCTCCCGCGCAGGTCAAAATGATCTTCAACGACGCCAACGTCAAAATGGCGTTCGCAGAAGATGACGCGCAACGCGACAAGATCGAATCCATCAGAAACGAATGCTCCAATCTTGGCGACGTCTACGTCATCGGACTTGGCGCGATCGACACGATGATCGAATACGGACATGCCGTGTCCGACGCCGAATTCCAAGAGCGCGAACATGCGGTCAAAGGATCGGACCTCGCCACCATCGTGTACACTTCCGGCTCCACAGGCACGCCAAAAGGCATTGAGCTCACCCATTCCAATTTCGTGTTCATCACCTATTCGGGCATTAGCTCCATGCCCGATATCGCGATGAAGCCGAACCGTCGTCTGCTGCTGTTCCTTCCACTGGCGCACGTGTTCGCACGCTACATGCAGTTCTTCTGCTTCGCAGGTAACGTCTCGCTCGGCCTATCCAGCAACTTGAAGACGATCCTGGCTGATTTCAAAGCGTTCAAGCCGACGTTCATCCTTGCCGTGCCGCGTATCTTCGAAAAGATATACAATGCGGCGTCGCAAAAGGCCGGAGCCGGCCTCAAAGGACGTATTTTCGCAGGTGCCACGCAGACGGCGCGCGACTGGTCGTACGCACAGCAGTCAGGCGAAGGCATTCCGGTTGTCTTGAATCTCAAGCATGCGCTGTACAACAAGCTGGTGTACTCCTCGATCATGGACGTGTTCGGCGGCCATGTGGAATACGCGGTTTCCGGAGGCGCTCCGCTTGATTCATCCATCGCGCATTTTTTCAATGGCGTCGGACTGCCGCTGCTGGAAGGCTACGGCATGACCGAAACCTGCGCTCCGTCAAGCGTCAATCCGACCTCCGGATACAAGATTGGCACCATCGGACTGCCTCTGCAGGGCGTGGCCATGGGTGTCGACGAGGAAGGTGAACTGTGCATCAAGAGCCCGGCCGTATGCGCCGGCTACCACAACAATCCCGACGTCACCAGGCAGCAGATTGTCGACGGCTGGCTGCATACCGGTGATCTTGGTTCCATCGACGACGAAGGCTTCGTCTCCATCGTCGGACGTAAGAAGGACCTCATCATCACAGCCGGCGGCAAGAACGTCTCTCCATGCGAAATGGAAGCGTCGATCATGACGTCGCCCGTGGTGAGTCAATGCGTGATGATCGGCGACCGCAAGCCGTTCATAGCGGCCATCATTTCGTTGGATCTTGGCGAAACGAACGCATGGCTTGCATCGAAAGGCGCGGAATGCGCGGCATCCCTCGAGGAGGCCTCCCGCAATCCGATCGTGCGCGCCGAAGTGGAACGTGCCGTCAACAAAGCCAACGAGCTCGCATCCCGTGCCGAATCGATCCGTAAGTTCGAAATCGTGCCGGACGAGTTCACCGAAGAAAACGGCTTGGTCACGCCGAGCATGAAGGCACGCCGTCAGGCGGTGGTTGATCACTACCGCATGCTGATCGACACCGTCATCTACGTTCCGAAGAAGTAGAATGCGATGATCGGCGGTAGGAATGTGCCGGCCGCAACATAAAAAGCTGGCTTCCGTCGCGGCGGTTCGACGGAGGCCAGCTTTTTCCATCTCTTGTCGGATTTCCTATGTCTGATAATCCGGATTACCTTGTTGCCGGTCTACAAGCCTGCTTCGGCGAGCGAGATATATCCCGGTTCGATCAGCGTTTTCTTCAGATTGCTGGCGCTGACCGCAAGCGCCTCTTCCTGAATGGTCGGCACTTTCATGTCTTCCATGGCGACGGATGAGATGAACGTCAGCTTCGCAAGTTTGCCCGACGTGTTGAGCTGCACGCAGGTCTGTGCGATGTCGGATGCTAAGGTCTTGCGATTTTCCAAAGCGGTCATCCACTGTTTGCCGTTCACGATATTCGGTATGGAGCTGACGTAGGCGCCGTAACCGGTGATGATCGGCCATTGCGAGTTCTGCTCGTCAAGGGAATCGCTGGTATCCTCCGTATCGGAATCGCCGTCATCGGATTCAGGCGCTGCGCAGGATCGGGAACGGACTGTTTTTTCAGGTCTTTCTTGCCGGTGATATTGTCTACGATGCCGGAAATGGTGATGGATGGGTTGATGTCGGCCGCCGAACCGGTATATCCAAGATCGTTGAGCTCTTCGGAAGCATAGCCGGCCACATAATCATTGCAGGAGATGATGCCGTCGATGCGGGTATGGCGCGATGTGTCCTTATCCATGCCGAGACGTCCGGCGAGCGTGGATTTGACCCGCTCACTTTTCGCCGCGTCGAACGCCACGGACACCCAATCGGATTCCGTGCTCGACGAGGTCAGCGTGCCGGATGGGGAAACGGCCTTCCCATCTTTGAAATACGGTCCAAGCACTGACCAAATGCCTTTGAACACGCCTTGCGCGAAAGTCGCGTCCGCTGTGCTGCCGCTTTCATTGGCGGCATCGTAGGGGAGTAGCACTTCGATATGCTTCGGATTGTCGGAGCTGGTTTTGTCGAGCTCGAGCTTGCTGACCAGCTGTTTGGCTTGAAGCTGGCCGATCTGCTCGGCCGTGGTCATCGGCACGTACACATTCGGAGTGAAACCCTGCAGCGTGTTCGACACTAACACGACTTTCATGCCCTCGTTTTGAGCGAGCTGCAATGCGGAAACCAAACGTTCCGCGGATTGGGCGTAGTCCTGGGCGTCTTCGTCGGAGGAGCTCCCATTCCATGTGATGGCGTGCGACACATAGTCTCCATATTGGCGGTCGGATTCGGTGGTGTCGGCCACCGGCGCCACTACCAGAGTGGTTTTGTCGGAGGAATCCGCATCGTCGCTGGTGCTGTTGACGTGATTCACCACGTAATCCTGCACGCTTTGGCTTTGCTTGTCGAGACTTGGCGCCGCTTTGACGGTGATGTTGGCGCCTTTGACATCATTGTCTTTCAATGATGAAACGATTTCCGGCACCAGCTTCTCCCATTTGCTCAGAGGCGTCTGCTGGGAGATGGTGATGCCGTCCGAAGGGGTGAAGATCACCACGTTGCCGGCATCGGTGGCAGTGGCGGTGCTGGGGGAGTCCGTTTCATGCGATTGCGTTTCATTGGCGGATGAGCAGGCGCCCATGGTCATGATGAGCGAGGTCGATGCCAACAGTGCGAACAGACGTTTCGTCACGGTCGTGCGGTGCAGTGTCATGCCGTTTCCTTCATGAAAATCGAATGATGATTCCTATGCTGAGCTCCGATTGTAATATCCGGACGTCAAAAAGGGCTGGATATGCGTGTGAACCATACATATCCAGCCCTTTTGAGCCTGCTGCTGGCCGTTCAGTCAAAGGTTATTCGGCTAGGTCATTCGGCCAGAGCCTTGGCGAGATTCTCGTCCAAAGCGTTCATGAAGCCTTCGGTGTCAAGCCAGGCCTGATCCGGACCAACGAGCATGGCGAGATCCTTGGTCATCTGACCGCCTTCAACGGTAGACACGATGACCTTCTCCAAAGTTTCGGCGAAATACTTGACTTCCGGAGTGTTATCCAAGTCGGCGCGGTGCTTGAGACCGCCGGTCCAAGCGAAAATCGATGCGATCGGATTGGTGGAGGTCTTCTCGCCCTTCTGCCAGCGGCGGTAGTGGCGGGTCACAGTGCCGTGTGCGGCCTCGGCCTCGACGGTCTGGCCGTCAGGGGTCATGAGCACGGAGGTCATGAGGCCGAGAGAGCCGAAGCCTTGCGCCACGGAATCGGACTGCACGTCGCCATCATAGTTCTTGCAGGCCCAAATGTAGCCGCCATGCCACTTGAGGGAGCTGGCCACCATGTCGTCGATCAGACGATGCTCATAAGTCAGGCCCGCTGCGGCGTACTTGTCTTTGTATTCGTTTTCGAACACTTCGGCGAACGTATCCTTGAACTGGCCGTCGTATGCCTTGAGAATCGTGTTCTTGGTGGAAAGATACACCGGATAGCCGCGCATCAGACCATAGTTAAAGCAGGCGCGGGCGAAACCACGGATGGAATCGTTCACGTTGTACTGCACCTGGGCCACGCCGCCGTCGGCACCATAGTTGTACACGACATGTTCGATCGGCTCGGAACCATCTTCCGGAGTGAAGGTGACGGTGAGCGTGCCTGCCCCCGGAACCTTGAAATCAGTGGCCTTATACTGGTCGCCGAACGCATGGCGGGCTACTACAATCGGCTTGGTCCAGCCGGGAACCAGACGCGGAACGTTGCTCATCACGATCGGCTCGCGGAAAATGGTTCCGCCGAGAATATTGCGGATGGTGCCATTGGGGGACTTCCACATCTTCTTCAGGCCGAATTCCTTGACACGCGCCTCATCCGGCGTGATGGTGGCGCACTTTACGCCGACATGTTCACGCTGGATGGCCTTCGCCGCGTCGACGGTCACCTGATCGTCGGTGGCATCGCGGTTTTCGATGCCGAGATCGTAATATTCGAGATCCACGTCGAGGTATGGAAGGATCAGGCGATCCTTGATATCTTTCCAGATGACGCGGGTCATTTCGTCGCCGTCGAGTTCGACGACCTTGCCTTCGACCTTGATTTTGGCCATGTGTTGCCCTCCTGTCGGGATTGAAGGTGATAAGTTCCTGTCTTATAACGAACGTGTTAACGGCACCTGTTAATGTCCAAAAAAACGGTGTGGCGGCGGGTGACACGCTCTTGCATACTGTCATTGCTGAGCATTAGCCTTGAAAGCATGTCTCAGGAAATTGAAATCGGTTTGGGCAAGAAGGGCCGTCTGGCATACTCTCTGGACGACGTTTCCATTGTTCCCTCCCGCCGTACTCGCGATCCGCAGGATGTGTCCACCTCGTGGCAGGTTGACGCTTATGAATTCGACGTGCCGGTTATCGGCGCTCCGATGGATTCGGTGACCAGCCCGGCCACCGCCATCGCCATGGGCAAGATGGGCGCGCTTGGCGTGCTCGACCTCGAAGGCCTGTGGACCCGCTACGACGATCCGCAGCCGCTGCTTGACGAGATCGCCGAACTGCCGGCCGAAAGCGCGACCGAGCGTATTCAGCAGATCTACGCCGAGCCGATCAAGCCGGAGCTCATTGTCGAGCGTCTGCATGAGATTCGCGACGCCGGCGTCACCGTTGCGGGCGCCCTGTCCCCGCAGCGCACGCAGGACTATTATTCGACCGTGCTCGAAGCGGGCGTCGACCTGTTCGTCATCCGCGGCACGGTCGTTTCCGCCGAGCACGTCTCCCAGGATCACGAGCCATTGAACCTGAAGAAGTTCATCTACGATCTGGATGTGCCCGTCATCGTAGGCGGCGCCGCCAACTACACCGCGGCCCTGCACTTGATGCGTACCGGCGCGGCCGGCGTGCTCGTCGGCTTCGGCGGCGGCGCAGTATCCGCGAACCGCAACACCATCGGTGTTCACGCTCCGATGGCCACCGCCATCGCCGACGTGGCCGAAGCCCGCCGCGACTACATGGACGAGTCCGGCGGCCGTTACGTCCAAGTGATCGCCGACGGCGGCATGGGCGACTCCGGCAGCTTCATCAAGGCGTTCGCGCTTGGCGCCGATGCCGTGATGCTTGGCTCTCCGCTGGCCCGTGCCGAGGAAGCTCCGGGCAAGGGCATGCATTGGGGTGCCGAAGCCCGTCATCAGACGCTTCCGCGCGGCTTCCGCACGAACGTCGGCACCGTCGGCACCCTGGAAGATATCATGTTCGGCCCCAGCCACAATGCGGACGGCACCACCAATTACATTGGCGCGCTCCGTCGTGCCATGGCAACCACCGGCTATGTCGATCTCAAGAGCTTCCAGCGTTGCCCGGTCACGGTCGCTCCGACCCGCTGAACGAGCTTTGCGGTAAAGCCTGAATAACGGTTCATTGATCCTGCAGCGTCATGCTGCAGGATCTTTTTTTTTGTTATGTTTCCCCGGCTAAGAAAGTCAGGTTGGAATGATTAAGCTATACATCGCAAATGAAAGAGCAGAGGTGAGATGAATGGCAGCGCATAGAAGTGGCGATTCCCGACGTTTGGACCCGTTGTCCGGACGATTCACGGATTACATCGTGATCGATACGGAAACAACCGGATTGAGTGTGCGCAAAGGTGCCAAGCTCATTGAGATCGGCGCGGTCAAAATCCGTAATGATGAGCTGGTTGACGAATTCGACCAGCTCATCAACCCGTTCGAACACGTCCCGTCAAGAATCACTGGTTTGACGGGAATCGACGATGGCATGCTGCTCGGCAAACCGGATGTGCGTGAAGTCATGGATGAGTTTGCACGCTGGTGTTCGGACACAGCCGTGGTCATGGCGCACAATGCGTCCTTCGACATGTCGTTCCTCGACAATGCTGTACAGCTCGCTTACCTGGAGCGAGACGCGCGCTTTGCGCACCATTTCGTCGACACTCTGGACCTCAGCCGTCGACTGCATCCGGAAAAACGAAGCCACAAAGTTTCCACCCTCATCGTCGACTACCACATCGCCGACATGGAGGAGCACCGCGCATTGTCCGACGCCAGGCAGGAGTGGATGCTGTACCGCGCCATGCGTGACGAGGCCGAGCTGCTCGGCATGCTCTGACAGCCTAACGTCGTTCGAACACTTCGATCCGGTATTCTCCCACAGGTGTCTGTTGATTTGTGGATGGATTATTTGTTCGGCTTCGTGCCGCAGCAGGCGTCATCTCCACTGGCGGAGAACATTGCATTGGGTGCGAAGTTCAGAGCGAAACCGCTCTGTTGGTGGGAGACGTTGGCTGAATCGGATTTGGCGTCATTCGTGATATTTGCCCTCTGTGAGGGCTCCGTTCCGGCAACGAACGAGGCGATATCTCCTGGAACGCCTGCGCTACGTAACTGACGCACGGTGACTGGAATCGTGCCGATGCTGCTTTCCGAGGTGAACGCGACCACTCCGGCAGGGAAGAACGCTTTGAAGAAGTGGATTGGATTCAACTTCGTCAGTGTTAAGCAGCAGGAAGAATACGGTTTTCGCACCAATACTCTTTAAGCGCATGGACTCTCCAAGGTTCGTGATGCTGGAGATGATGCTGAACAGCAGCAGCGGAACCACCAGTGCGGTAATTGCGTTGGACCAGATGGAACCCACCGCGCCGACATAATCAGTGTGGCCGTTGAAAGCGATTCCCAAAATGATACCGAATGCCGTTGCAAGCAACACGCGTGTAGTGAAACCCGCGTTTTTCTTACGTTTGAGAAACGCCAGGATGACGAACAGGATCGCGGCTACGCCGAGGGCGATCCAATCATATGCGATGTCTGACATTACTATCATTCCCTTCCCAAAAAATGGTGATACATTACGTGAGATACCCCCACGTTCATGTCGGACATCAATCTATCCGCTCCGTCTCCGGCGCAACGCCTTGTAGTTATTGCTGTTTTCCATAGTCGTCTATCAGACGGTAGTCATTCCGAGGCACGCATGCTGACATTCCAGCGCTCCACAAGTCATTCCGAGACGTGGTTGTTTTGCGTTTAGGGAGGGCTCGTTTTAAGATGGAACGTCGGATAACTGGCTTCGTGTCTGGATTTGTGAGAGCCGGAGGAATTGGAGATTAGACATGGCATTAAGTGCCGCGATTATTCTTGCGGCGGGTGAGGGCACCCGCATGCGTTCCAACAAGCCGAAAGTGCTGCACACTTTGGCCGGAAAGACGTTTTTGAACCGTGTGATGGACTCCGTGTCGGCGCTCGACCCTGAAACGTTGGCCGTGGTCGTGCACTACCAGGCGGAACGAGTCGCCGAAGCGGCCCGCTCCTACAATGAGCGTGTCACCATCGTCAATCAGGACGACATTCCCGGCACCGGGCGAGCCGTGCAGTGCGCCATGACGCAGTTGAAGGAGCAAGGCGGTCTTGACGGCTCGGTGCTGATCGCAGCTTCGGATATGCCGCTGCTCGACGCCGACACGTTGAACCAGCTGCTTGCCTTCCATGAGCAAAGCGGCAACGGAGCCACCGTGCTCACCACCATTCTTGACGATCCTACTGGCTATGGTCGCATCATCCGCGACAGCAAAGGCAACGTGCTGCGCATCGTGGAACAGAAGGACGCCAACAGCAGCGAACTGGCCGTGCATGAAGTGAACACGTCCGTCTACGTGTTCGATGCCAAACTGCTGGCTGAAGCGATCGCCAACCTCAAATCCAACAACGCCCAAGGCGAGTTCTACCTGACCGACGCACTCGAAACCGCCAAAGCCAACGGTGCCGTCGGTGCGTTCGCCGCCCCCGACCCGTTGAGCGTCGAAGGTGTCAACGACCGCGTGCAGCTCGCAGCGCTCGCCAAAGCTCACAACAAGCGTATCTGCGAGCATTGGATGCGTAAGGGCGTGACCATTCTCGACTCTGAAACCACGTGGATCGAAGATGACGTGCGTATCGAACGCGATGCGGTGATCCTTCCCGGATGCTTCCTGGAAGGCCAGACCGTGATCGGCGAGGGCGCGCAGGTCGGCCCATACACAACACTTATCAGCGCGGTCATCGATGCCGACGCTCATGTGGAGCGTTCCCGCGTGCAGGAAACCCACATCGGTCGCGCGGCCAACATCGGTCCGTGGACGTACCTGCGTCCGGGCAACGATCTTGGCGAGGAGTCCAAGGCCGGCGCCTTTGTGGAAATGAAGAAGGCGCACATCGGCAACGGCACCAAGGTGCCGCATCTGAGCTATGTCGGCGACGCCGACTTGGGTGAGCACACCAATATCGGCGGCGGTACCATCACCGCCAACTATGATGGCGTGCACAAGCACCACACCACCATCGGATCGAACGTGCACGTCGGTGCCGGCAACCTGTTCGTGGCCCCTGTCGAAGTCGGCAGCGGCGTCACTACCGGAGCCGGTTCCGTGGTACGCCACGACGTTCCGGACGATTCCATGGTCTATTCCGAAAACACACAACATGTAGTAGAGGGCTGGAAGCCCGAATGGGAGCGCTGAATATGCCGGCAGTACAAGATTCCATCGACGCCATCCGCATCGCCGCCGCCGCGGCCGACCGTATGAAGGCCACCGACCTTGTTGCCTTCGACGTCACCGAACCATTGGCCATTACCGACGCGATGCTCGTCGCCACCGCTTCGAACGAACGTCAGGTGTTGGCGGTTGCCGAAGAGATCGAAAAGGACCTGTATCTCAAAAGCGGCAAGCGTCAACCGCGTTCCCGCGAAGGCTTGACCGAAGGCCAGTGGGTGCTGCTCGACTATGGTGATTTCGTGATCCACGTCATGCATCAGGAGTCCCGCGACTTCTATCGCCTCGAACGCTTGTGGAAGGATTGCCCGAGCATCGACCTGCAGCTCGAACATCCGGAGACTTCCGACGAAGAGACCGCGGAAACCGCGGAATAACACGTATGAACATGCCTTCCCGTATAGATGCGGAAGGCATGTTTTCATATCAAGCGAAGCAGTTTTCGCAAACATTCCATAATCGAGAAAGCAACGGAGAGCAGCAGCATGCCTCGAAACGTCGAACTTGAGCATAACAGCGCAGTACCGGAACACGTGCACGCCATCACGCTGGTGCGTCACGGACGTACCGCCTACAATGCGCAGCATCGTCTGCAAGGCCAGATCGACATTCCCCTCGACGAAGTCGGACAATGGCAGGTTCGCCAGACGGCCGACGCATTGCGTGAACTGTATGTTGATCGTCGTCCCGATATTCCGAACCGGCTGGTCATCTGTTCCGATCTGGGGCGTGCCGCAGCCACCGCGCATGCGTTCGCCGACCCGCTGGGCTTGGAAGTGCATCCCGACATCCGCGTGCGTGAACGCAGCTTCGGCGATTGGGAAGGCATTCCGGTTGAGGAACTCGCGCAACGGTACCCGGAAGACTATCGTTCCTGGGCTGAATTCCGTGGCGGCGAACTCAAATACGGTGCCGAACCCAAGGAGGAAGTCGGACGTCGTGGCGTCGAAGCGTTGAACGATTGGGCGTTCCGTGCCGGATCCGACACGGACTTGTACGTGTTCTCGCATGGTGCATGGATTTCCCAAACGTTGCAGACGCTGCTGGGAATGGCGGATGCGCATGGCGATTTCGCCGACATTTTGTCGATGCGCAACGCTCACTGGGTGCGGCTCATTCCATTGGAGATCGGTTCCACATTGCGTTGGCGTTTGATGGACTACAATCACGGTCCCGCTATCGCCGATTCCGAGGAATGGGAGCATCCCAGCCTGTAGCCAGCCTGTAGCCGGCCGATACATGATGTCGGACGCTGGTCTGTCACCGCTTTTTCAAGCTTTTCACAGAATCGCCAGTACTTTCATAGCGAAATTAGCTATCGTCATGGCTTGTGAAAAACTTTTTTAAGGGAATCTCTTTTTCGTCGATTTGCGCGGGTGCGCTGGCGGCGGTCACGTCATTCCTACTTTCCGCGAAAATCGGTATCGCGGGATCGGTGATTGGTGTGGCCGCGGGTTCGGTTGTTTCCGCGGTTGCCACGCAGGTCTACAAGAACGTTTTGAAGGCATCAGGGGAGAAGATCCAACAGGCCGTGCCGTTCCCGTCGAGTAGCGAGACGGTTTCGAATGAGCGAGCTGCGGATGAAACGCAGGTGCTTGGCTCTTCCGAACAGGATGATGAGACGAGGATTATTGGATCGTCTCCTGTTGCGTCGGATGTCACGATGGTATTGTCTGCCGATACGGCTGCGGTAGCGCAGTCCGGTTTACCGCGCGTCATTTCCTCCGGACAGGAATATGCGGATGCGACTCGTGCGCTCGGCGATATTGCCGGGGCAGGGGAGACTTCCGTTTTCCCGAACGGACAGCGTGGCGTCAGCGATGTTGGCGTAGTTACCGGTAAGACCGGAACACTCGGAAGCGCGCATGATGCCCGAGTACAGCATGCTGGGCAGCGTTCCTCGAATTGGTTGCATAGCAAGTACGCTCCGGCGATCATCGCATTCGTCAGTGCTTTGGTTGGTGTGGGAGTGAGCGCGGGATTGATTCTTGCTTTCACCGGCGGTCAGGGGACGGACACCGTGGTGCGTGACGTGGTGCATGAGAAGGTTGTGCCTTCGCATGGAAATACCGATGACTATCAGACTGGCGGCGGGCAGACCCCCGTGCAAAAGCCTAAGTCCGATTCCACGGATTCGAACGACGAAACCACCACGGACGGCAGCGACAAACCACCAACGGATCCACCGACTCGTCCACTTCCAACGGCACATCGAGCAATACCAATGGATCCACGTCCGGAAACAGCGGGTCGTCATCCGATAATTCCAGCAATGGTTCCAGCCAGAACGGAACGGATTCGTCCAACGGCACTGGCTCAAACGGAGGCACGTCCGGCACCACTGGTGATGGCTCATCATCCGGATCCGGAAACAGCGGAACCGATGGTTCGACTGGCACTGGCACGTCGGGATCCACCGACGGTACTACCGGCTCGACGGGAGATGCAAGTAGTAACTAATGTCGCTGGTGGCGCACTTCCCATGTCGCCCGCATAAGGTTCACATAAGGTGATTGCGTAGTGCGGTTTTACTCATGCCAATTCCTCAGTGCGGGCGACACGCCGAAATTTGCGTGACTTATGTCTGCGATGTATATTATACAGAGTTTGCAGGGCAGACTTTGGGGCTATGGCGCAGCTGGTAGCGCATCTCCATGGCATGGAGAGGGTCAGGGGTTCGAATCCCCTTAGCTCCACGATTATCGAGGGCCACTCCGTAAGGGGTGGTCTTTTTTGTTGAAACGACGCTGTTTCGCGGACGTGCTTGCCGAACCTCAAAAACGGTTCAAGGTGATAGAAACCGGTTATAAGGTGGTAAAGAAACAGGACTTCCACGACGACGCGGAGAACCTTCGGCAGGATCGTATACAAGCCGAACAGACGGACGCATGAACGACCCGTGTCGGCAGGGGTGTCGGCGACGGACGGTAGAGCCGACATGGGCTTATTGTTAATTTTCATTCATAGATGCTTTGTCTTGTCTTATGAGTGCTTCTAATTTATAATTCTCATAAAATATAAATGACTTTTTGAAAGCAGTGACCGTTATGAGCATGGAATACAGGACTTTGGCGCGGCTGTTCCACGCCGACAGGAGCATGGACTCCTACGCCAACCACGACCGGCTCGCCAGACAACGCCTCGAAGCGGACTCCACATTCACAACCGGAATCGGCACACCCTTGGGCGAACTGTTCATCGCCACGCCGCGCTGCGTGTGCATGCTCACACAGAAGGTGCTCCTCGCCGAACGCCAGGTATCGGCCATGTGGCGGAGCATCCCAGGAGTCATGCGGTGGAACTATATCTACCACGCCATATCCGAGGAATTGCTCGCCACCAACGAGATGGAGGGGGTCAGGTCGACGCGGAAGGAGACGGAAGCCGCCGTGGCCGCAGCCCGGCAGGCCAGGACCGAGGGCGACATGGAGAAGGCCAGGTTCGGCGAGTTCGCGAAACTGTATCTCAACCTCACCAATCGCGACGTTGAACTGCCCAAGACTCTCGAGGACATCAGGGACATCTACGACAAGATAGCCCTCGACGAGATCGACGACAAGAACAGGCCCGACGGGGAGCTGTTCAGGAAAGGCGATGTCGAGGTCCAAGGACCGCACGGCACCGTCATCCACAGCGGCGTCAGCAGCGAGGCGCGGATATCAGCGCTGCTCGCACAGATGATGGACCTCGCCCGGTCGGATACCATACCGTTCCTGCAGCGGGCGATAGCCAGCCACTTCCTGTTCGAATACATCCACCCGTTCTACGACGGCAACGGCAGGACAGGCAGGTATCTGCTCGCGCTCTACCTCAGCAACGATCTCACTCTGCCCACCGTGCTGTCCCTCTCCAGGACGATCGCGGAGAACAAGAACGAATACTACAAGGCGTTCACTGAGGCCGAGGACAAACTCAACAGCGGGGAACTCACGTTCTTCGTATACACCATCCTCGGACTCATCGAACGGGCGCAGGAATCCCTGATCGAGGAGCTCGGCGTCAAAATCGACCAGCTCGACAAGGCGACCGTCCTGCGTGACGAGCTACGGAGGGAACATGCACTGTCCACGAACGCGACCCTGCTTCTCTACGCAGTCATGCAGGAGGAGCTGTTCGACACCACCAAGTCCATGACGCTCGAAGATGCAGGCGGCGACCTCATGCTGACGAAACAGACGATCCGCAAATACGTGGATGAGCTGGCGGGCGCGAGCCTCATCGAGTTCACAGGAAGACGCCCTCTCAGATTCAGGGCCTCCGGGGCGTTGCGTACGCGCATACAAGCAAAGCGAGAATGGGGGATGGAATAAAATGCCTTTGTGCTTTCTCTGGCAGATACTGTCTGACATATCTAAGCCAGCAAACAAGAATTGCCACATCGCAAAAGCCCAGGCTAAATCGGAAATGTCTGAATCTGCATAAATTCTTTTGAGGGAAAAACCCATCAATGGAATAAAGGAATTCACACACAATATCTAAACCAAGTGCGGATATCGGCATGCTGCAGGCTTTGTCTTTGAACCCATTGCGAATCAACTCGACGTGCATATCGTCCAGCAGATACCGCTGATGCCAACCCAAAATCAATCCTTTCTTTTCCATGATTGATTGGATAGCGGATGATCGTGGTCTGACGCCTCAGCAAAGTGCGAAACAGGTGTTATCTCTCCTAAATTCGGTTTCAGATGGAGCGCGTATGTGATGTTATTCACGTTGGGCGAACATGCGTTGTGGGGTTTCTTGTCGTAGTCTGAAAGTATGCCCGCATTCCATGGGCATATAGACGAAAGGACGGCATCATGGTAGATCTCACCGATGAGATGAAGGGATTCCTCAACAGCAACCTCGCATGGGTGGCCACCATCAGCAAAGAAGGCCAGGTCGATCTCGGTCCGAAGATGAGCATGTTCATCATCGACAACAACCATATCGGCTACCACGAGCGCACCGCGGGCCAGACATACCGTAACCTGCTTGACGGCAGTGATCTGGTCGTCGCGGTCGCCAACCTCGAACAGAAGAAGGGATACCGTTTCCGCGGCAACGTCGTGCTGCATTCCGATGACGCCATCTATGACGAACAGGTCAAAGTCGCCGAAGAACGCGGCACGAAAAAGCCGATGACCATTCCGGTTTTGGAGATCACGGAAATTCAGGATCTCACTCCGGGCGCTACGGCAGGCAAAACCATCGTCAAGGACTGATCGGTTCCATACTGAACCAGTCGAAACGACAATATCGGAGAACCGCAGACGGGACTGTATGTCCGGTCTGCGGTTCGCTGTTATCGGAACGGAAGATCGCGAATCTGCAGCATATCGTTCGCGGCGGTTCGACCATGGATTCCTATACGGCAGTTGCATGCATGGGTTGTGGATAAGTGTGGATAAGTGTTCGCTCATCCACTTATCCACAGATTTTCTTAAAGAGGTGGCGGGCGAATATTGGTTTCTGCCATGCTGGTCTGCACGCATAAGCGAAGACGCCTATGCGACAACCAACAACCAAAGAAGGTGAACCATGACACAACACACCATACGCCGCCGATGGACCTCCATGCTTGCGCTGGGCATGATCGCGGCTCTTGCCATGCCGGGCACGGCCCAAGCCACGCCGCAACTCGGCGATTTAGGCGTCAAGCAGTCCATGAGCGTGAAGGCAAGCAACGGGGAAAGCCTCGAAGGCAAGGACCTCCGCGCATCCAGCTTGCCACATATACCGCCGCAAGCGTGGACGGCAACACGATCGTCGGCTACGATCTGACCACGAACACGGCATTGGCATCCGACATCACCGCGGCAGCCAAAGCGGCCGGAGCCACCGATACGAACCTTACCGTCAACGGCAAAAACGATCCGATGGTGTGGGTGGTGAAGAACCTGACCGACTCGCGCAGCGATCCATGGAGCGGAAAGCTACGCAACTTCTGCAACAGCCTCGCCAAACAAACCAACTTCGCCAAGCAGGATGGAACGGCGGTTTCCACACTCAGCCAAGACAAAGCCACCATGTCGACCGGCAACGTACTCGTACCGGGAATCTACGCCATCGTGGACCGTACACCGGCGACAACCACACTAAGCAGCGGCACCGCCATCAAAACAACCGCGTCCATCATGATGATGAACGGCACCGCGGTCAACGGCGTCAACCAACTACGTACGGCCGGCGGCACGACCCTGACCCTCGGGCAAGTGATCTACAAGGTATCCAACGTGGAATCGCCAGACAAAAAAGTCAACGTCGGCAGTGCCTGGAAAGACAGCGCATCCGAAGCGATAGGCAAGGACCTGACCTACCGTGTGACGCAGAAAATCCCCAACTGGACAGGCTACGAGCACTACTATCTTGCGTTGAACGATACGCTTGGCGCGGGTCTCGACTATGGTTCGCTCACCTCGATCACCGTCGGCGGCAAAGCATTGGCGAGCACGTTCTACAAGGAAAACGTCAACGGCAAAACCATCAGCTGGCTGTTCGGCGTCAACGGAGACATTCTCGCCTCGGACGCATCAAAGGCGGCCCTGCCGGTCGGCGCGACGATCACAGTCACCTACAAGGCCAGACTCAACGGCAATGCGGTCATCGGAAGCCCCTGCAACGTCAACTCCATCGACTTGGAATACTCCCACAATCCCAACGCATGGCAGGACCACAACAACCAGCCCGGCAACGAGGTTAAAGTCTGCACCGGTGAAATCGCATTACGCAAGGTCGACGCCAAAAGCCAAAAGCTCACCGGCGCGAAATTCGCCATCGCCCAAGGCGCCAGTGACAAAACGCCTTTGAAACTCGTGGCCCTCGGCAACGGCACCTACCGCCTCGCCACCAGCGGCGATACCACCACAACCACCACATTCGAAGCCGGCGAAACCAAAATTCAAGGACTCAAAGGCGAATACACCATCACCGAAACACAAGCGCCCCAGGACTACTCGTCGCTCATGCTGCCCAGCGCAGTCGTCACCGTCAACGTTGACGACACCAACATGACGTGGAGCCTCGACGTCAAATCCGACCCCAACAACCTCATCAAAAAAGGCGACAGCCACACCGTGGTCGTCACCAACATCCGTACCATCACCGAAATACCGTTGACTGGTGCGGCAGGCCTCACCATGCTCTTCAGCATCGCGGCACTCCTCTTCATAGGAGGCATCGTCATGCTGCGCATGTGCCGATCAAGCAACGACTAGCCAACATCCGACAATAGGCAACACATGGCGATTCCCCCGCATAGCAAACCACGGCACAAAAAAAGCGCCCAACAAACGCAGCATCATCCGATGGTGCGTGGGAACCGCCATGCTCACCGCAACGGCACTCATCATCAGCATACCCCTGATCATGCGCGCCGAAGACAACATCCAACAAGCAGCCAACGTCAAAGCGTACGCAGCCACCATCACCAACACCGCAAACAAGGCAATCCAAGAAAGCAAACGGCAGGCGAAACTCTACAACGCGCGCCTCGCAAACCAAACCAGCAACCAAACAGACGGCGAACCCGCAACGCAAAATCCCGACGAATACAATCGGCAACTCGTCATCCCACCCAGCGACGTCATGGCAACCATCAACTACCCGAAACTCGGCATCAGCCTACCCATACGCCACGGAACAAGCGAACAGACGCTCGCCATCGGCGCAGGGCATTGGGAAGGCACATCCCTGCCAATCGGGGGAGCGGGAACCCATACCGTCATCACCGCACACCGGGGCCTCGCTGACAAACTCATGTTCACCAAACTCGACCAAGCCCGAGAAGGTGACGAATTCACCATCACCACCCTCGGCGAAACCCTCACCTATCAAGTGCAAACAATCCGCACCATCACCCCCGACGATTTCACCTGGATAAACAAACACGACGCCAGCGCCGATCAGGCCACCCTTATGACCTGCACCCCATACGGCATCAACACCCACCGGCTTCTCATCACAGGAACGCGCGTCCCCAACCACGACGAATGCCCGCCAGAAACAGGATGCCTCACCGACGGAACCCTCTCCACCACGGCATTCGCGCTCACAGCCATCTGGGCGACCCTCACCACACTCGCACGGCATAGCTACAATGAAATGCATGATCGACGAAGTACTCTTCCTGCGCCACGGACGCACCGCATACAATCTCGCAAGACGACTGCAAGGCCAAATCGACATTCCCCTCGACATCGTCGGCAGGTGGCAGGCCGACCAAAGCGCTTATGAACTCGCCAAAACATACTATTGGGCGAAAGTCGCGCACATCGCCGACCATAATGATGAACTCGCCCAACCCGCGTACGAGGGCGCGTATCTCGCCGATCTTAACGAAATCAACGATGCACCGGCCGCGAGCCGACGCATGGTCGTCGTATCATCCGACCTTTTCCGCGCCCAACAGACCGCTCACGCCATCGCCGACCTTCTCGGACTTGACGTAGCCCTCGACCCACGCCTGCGTGAACGCAGCTTCGGCGAATGGGAAGGCATGACCCGCGAGGAAATCCTCGAACAGTACGCCGACGACTACCATTCATGGCGTGCCCACACCGGAGGCGAAACCAAGCATGGCGTCGAAAGCCGCAGGCATACCGGCCAGCGTGGCTCCCAAGCCATACGAAGCATCATCGCCGAACATGCCGATGATCCGACGGCCACCACGCTGCTCGCAGTCGGCCATGGATCGTGGATCGTGGCCACCGTCGCCGTGCTGCTCGACATGGATCCGGACGACCTCAACAATCTCGGAGCCATGCGCAACGCCTTCTGGACGAGCATGAGCGTCAACACAGGCGGTTCCAACGGTCCTGCGGATCCCGACACATGGCAGTGGAAGCTCGACGCCTTCAACCAAGGTCCCGCCATCGCCGCGCTTACTGATTGGGAGAATGGGCCGAAGGAATTGCGAGGCCCCAACATGCCATTGTGGAAGCCCATCGTGCAGTGATCCGCAGTAACCGCAACGATCTGCAGTGACTGTCGCCTGCCGCGGACGCATGCGTCGAACATGAATTCTCGATGAAATCTCAGGCACGCGGCCGGCCAACTCTCAAGGTGGGACTATCCTAAATAAGGTTGTTTGCCCGAATGTTCCAGATCGATCGCAAGAGACCGATCGCCGGATATGTTGGATTCGGCTGCCGTACAGCGATAGAACGTCGGAAAGCGCGAAAGGCGGGTGAGAGACATGTTGAGAATGTTCAGAACGATTAACGGCCAGGTGGAGCAGATCCAAAAACCCGAAAACGGATCTTGGTTATGCCTTTCGGATCCGACGGATGTGGAACTCGCCAACGTTTCCATGGAAACCGGCGTTGATCTCGCCGACCTGCGCGCCCCGCTTGATGACGAAGAACGCTCCCGCGTGGACGTGGAAGACGATTACACGATGATCATCGTCGACATTCCAACCGTCGAAGAGCGCGGCGGGCGAGACTGGTACGAGACCATCCCGTTGTCGATCATCATCACGCAGTCGGCCATCATCACCGTCTGCATGCAGGACACTCCGGTGTTGCACCCGTTCATGGAAGGTACGATCCGCGGTTTCAACACGTATATGAAAACGCGTTTCATCCTGCAGATCCTGTACCGCAACGCCACCATGTATCTGCGGTATCTGCGTATCATCGACCGCGAAAGCGACAAGCTCGAACTCAAACTGCGCCATTCCATGCAGAATCGTGAGATTCTCATGCTGCTCGAACTGAGCAAAACGTTGGTCTACTTCACCACGTCGCTCAAATCGAACGAAATCGTGATGGAAAAGCTGACCACGCTGCCGCGCATCAAGCAGTATCCGGAAGACGAGGATCTGCTCGACGACGTCATCACCGAAAACAAGCAGGCAATCGAGATGGCCAACATCTACAGCGGCGTTCTTGCCAACATGACCGACGCGTTCGCGTCGATCGTGTCGAACAATCTGAACAACGTGATGCGCATCTTCACGATCATCTCCATCACGCTGTCGATTCCGACATTGATCTTCTCAATGTACGGCATGAACTTCCAGGAGGGCATGCTAGGCATGCCGTTGACGGACAAGCCGTGGGGCTTCGCCGTGATCATCGGAATCTCGCTGGTCGTTTCGGCCATTGTCACCTGGTTCCTGACGCGTTCGCGCATGTTCAAGTAGAATCGCGTAGAATCGCGCGTATGCTACGTCTGTCACGTCTGTCACGAAATATCGCGGCGCTGGTATGCGCCGCTTCGACCGTATTGGGCACGAGCGCGTGCGGCACTTCCATTTCCGTAGTGACCAATGGTCTCGCGCAGGGGCCGACCATTGCGATTGGCGTGGCCGCGGACCAGCCTGGTTTGGGTTTTCTGCATGGGGGAGAGTATTCGGGTTTCGATATTTCCGTGGCGCAATATGTGGCGAACACGCTGGGATTCGCGAAAAAACAGATCGTGTTCAAACAGGTGCTGCCGTCGACGCGCGTTTCGTCACTTGAAGACGGCACCGTGGACATGGTGGTCGATGCTTTCGCCGCTGATGACGTTCAGGATGGTGAGGTTGAGCTTGCAGGACCGTATCTGACTGTGCATGCGGCATTGTTGGTACGTTCCGACAGTGCGGGAACCATCACCGGAACCGATGATCTTGCCGGAAGGACGGTATGCGTGGCCAAAGGAGGAATACCCTCCTACAGCGTGCGAAATCTTGCGGAAGATGTGACCGTGAGCGAACGCGACACGTATCCGCAATGCGAAACGGCATTGATGATCGGGCAGGCGGACGCCATCGCGGCAGATGACGCCATAGCGGCGGGCCTCGCATCCAACAGGGGAGGCGGATATCTCAAGGTCGTAGGCGAAACGTTCGGCGAACGTTCGTACGCGATCGCGGTCAAATCCGGCCAATCCACGCTGGCCAAACAGATCGACGCCGCATTGCAGTCCATGATGGACGACGGCTCGTGGAAGCAGGCCATAGACAAGATGAAACAGTCGATCGGCTACGTTCCCGACATGTCGCTCAACCCTCCCGCGATAACGCTCTCGGCAGCGTCGGAAGGCTGACGGCCCCCGCCTTGCGTGACGCTTTGCAAAACGCTTCTTGCATAATGATTGACGCCTTGCGAAGTGTCCAGTTGCGCGGCTAGTTTCATGCATTATGAGTGACATTGAGAAAAGCGCGCAGACGCAGTCGAACGAACCAGCCGAACCGTCGTTCCGTTACAACGCGGATTTGGCTCAGGGCATTGAGGAAAAATGGCAGAAGATTTGGGATGACGAAGGCACCTTCTGGGCCGCCAACGTCAATGGCGATCTGAAGGACGGCAAGGGTCGCAACGCCGAAGGACGCCCGTCGTACTTCGCCATGGATATGTTCCCGTACCCGTCGGGCAAGGGCCTGCATGTGGGCCATCCGCTCGGCTACCTCGCCACCGATGTGGTCAGCCGCTACCACCGCATGAAGGGCGAGAACGTGTTGCACGCCATGGGCTACGACGCCTTCGGTCTGCCGGCTGAGCAATATGCAGTCCAGACCGGCCAGCATCCGCGCATCACCACCGAGCAGAACATCGCCAACATGCGCCGCCAGCTGCATCGTATGGGCCTGAGCTTCGACAACCGCCGCTCCTTCGCCACCATTGACCCGGGCTATGTGCGTTGGACCCAGTGGATCTTCTCCCGCATCTACGATTCCTGGTACGACGAGGATGCCACCAACCCGTCTGGCTCCAAGGGCTGCGCACGCCCGATCAGCACGCTGGTGGAGCAGTTCGAATCCGGCGAGCGTGAGATTCCGGGATTCGCAGGCAAGCAGTGGAATGATCTGACCGAAGCCGAGCAGGCCGACGTGCTCAACGACTTCCGCCTGGCATACATCTCCAAGTCTCCGGTGAACTGGTGCCCGGGCCTGGGCACGGTGCTCGCCAACGAGGAGGTCACCGCCGAAGGCAAGTCCGAACGCGGTAACTTCCCGGTGTTCCAGCGTGAGCTGCGCCAGTGGTCCATGCGCATCACCGCATACGGCCACCGTCTGATCGAAGATCTTGACGGCATCGACTGGCCGGAAAAGGTCAAGCTCATGCAGCGCAACTGGATCGGCGAATCCCACGGCGCTTCCGTGCATTTCGACGTCGAAACCCCGAACGGCGTCAAGGACATGGAGATCTACACCACCCGTCCCGATACCCTGTTCGGCACCACGTTCGCCGTGGTCTCCCCGGAGCATCATCTGCTCGAGGATGTTCCCGCCGAATGGCCGTCCGAGACTCCGGAAGACTGGAAGGGCGGCTACGCCACTCCGGTCGAGGCTGTGAAGGCCTACCGTATGGCCGCGGAATCCAAGACCGCCAAGGACCGTGTGGACGAGGCGGGCGAGAAGACCGGCCTGTTCACCGGCCTGTACGCCATCAACCCGATCACCGGAGCCAAGCTGCCGCTGTTCACCGCAGACTATGTGCTTATGGATTACGGCACCGGCGCCATCATGGCCGTGCCGGGTGGCGACCAGCGTGATTACGATTTCGCGGTCAAGTTCGGTCTGCCGGTCACCTACACCGTGCAGCCGCTGCCGGAATCCGGCGACGATCTGGCCAACTATGAGGGCAAGGCTCCGTTCGTCTCCCACGACGGCATCGTCATCAACTCCGCTGTGGACGCCACCCGTGCCAAGGGCGACGCGTTGAGCCTCAATGGACTGCGCGTGGACGAAGCCATCGACAAGGTGAACGCATGGCTGGAAGAAGCTGGTGTCGGCAAGGGCACGGTCAGCTACCGTCTGCGCGACTGGCTGTTCAGCCGCCAGCGTTACTGGGGCGAGCCGTTCCCGATCGTCTACGGCGAAGATGGCACCCCGCATCTGTTGCCGGACGACCAGCTGCCGATCAACCTGCCGGACGTGCCGGACTACAGCCCGAAGACTTTCGATCCGGAAGACGCCGAATCCAATCCTGAAGCGCCGCTGAGCCGCAACGAGGATTGGGTGAAGGTCGAACTCGACTTGGGCGACGGCAAGAAGACCTACTACCGCGACACCAACACCATGCCGAACTGGGCCGGATCCTGCTGGTACTACATGCGCTACCTCGACCCGACCGACACCGAACACATGGTGGAGAAGAGCGAGTTCGACTACTGGATGGGCCCGAACCACAACGAGACCACTGGCAAGTCCGGCGGCGTGGACCTGTACATCGGTGGCGTGGAGCACGCCGTGCTGCACTTGCTGTACTCCCGCTTCTGGCACAAGGTGCTCTTCGACCTCGGCTTCGTGGATTCCGCGGAACCGTTCCACAAGCTGTTCAACCAGGGCATGATCCAGGCATACGCCTACACCGACGACCGTGGCCAGTACGTGCCGGCCGCCGAAGTGGTGGAAGGCCCGGCCGACGCCAACGGAGAGCCGACCTTCACCTGGAACGGAGAGCACGCCAACCGCGAGTTTGGCAAGATGGGCAAGAGCCTGAAGAACATCATCACGCCGGACGACATGTATGCGAACTACGGCGCGGACACCTTCCGCCTGTATGAGATGGGCATGGGCCCGCTGGCCGAATCCCGTCCGTGGAACACGCGCAACGTGGTCGGATCCATGCGCTTCCTGCAGCGCCTGTGGCGCAACGTCGTCGACGAGAACACCGGCGAAGTGCGCGTCACCGATGGTAAGCTCGACACGAAGACGCTGAAGCTGCTGAACAACACGATCGCCGACGTGACCGTGGAAATGGAAGCGATGCGTCCTAACACGGCCATCGCCAAGCTCATCGTGCTCAACAACCATCTGACCAGCCTCAACGAAGTGCCGCGCGCGGCCGTCGAACCGTTGATTCTGATGCTTTCCCCGATCGCTCCGCACATCTGCGAGGAACTGTGGAACAAGCTCGGACACGGCGAATCGTTGGCCCACGCCGAATGGCCGAAGGCCGACGAACGCTATGTCGGCCAGGACGCCGTCACCGCGGTCGTGCAGATCAAGGGCAAGGTGCGCGCCAAGCTCGAGGTCTCGCCCGACATCGATCCTAAGGAACTTGAGAAGATGGCGTTGGAAGCCGTCGCCGATCGTCTGGGCGGCAAGGAACCGCGCAAGGTCATCGTCAAGGCTCCGAAGATCGTGTCCATCGTCTGCGGAATGATATTTCGAAAACGGATCCAACGGCTTCTGGCGAGACCTTTGACGAGGCTTCCAACAGGGTGGGAACCGTTTCCGCATAAGGCGACACGCCGAACATGTGGATAACTCCCATCCTTCGACCACAGGGGCCGTTTCGACTGGACAACATGCCCATGCATCCTCCACTTTGGATGCATGGGCATTATCGTTACCCCGCCGGGCAGGCGCAACAGGCAAGCCGAAACCGCATCGCAGTCCGCGCAACGGCTGCGCGGACTTGGCATGCCCGAAACACGTGGAAAGAACGCGCGCGGGCAGAACGTTCGCAACGAACATGCTGTTCCCGCGATATCCGAAACAACCTCAATATCCGAGATTTCCGCAGCGGCTGAAACGTCCACTGCAATCGCGACAACTGAACAATCGCCTGAACCCGCAAAACCCACATTGCGGGATCTGGCCGGCGTCAAGCCTTCCGACAAACCGACTGAACAGGACCGGCCCAAACGCGACCGTCCACGACTCGTCTTCCAACCAATCCACGCGGTCATCGCCATACTCACCCTGTCGTGCGCGCTCTGCGCAAGCCTGACCATGCTCATCCAACAGGCCGTCCACTACAGTGCGCTCCAACAATCGCAGATCACCCAATCCGAACAATCGAAGGCGAACGGAACCGAGAAAGACAAGACGGCGTCCACGCAAACAACACCAAGCCAGCAGCCATCCACGGAACCCGACAGCCAGAGCGAACCAACATCCGGACCAGCGGAGCCCGCCGATCCGGCTGACGGTCTGCTGAACATCAACACCGCAGGATCCGACGAACTGCAGACCTTGAAAGGCGTCGGCCCCGTGACCGCGCAACGCATCATCGACTATCGCAATCAGATCGGCCGTTTCGACAATGTCGACCAACTGTTGGAAGTCAAAGGCATCGGCGAGAAAACGCTGGCGAAATTCCGAGACCAAGTGTGCGCACGATGAGAGGAAACACGTTCGAATGGCGGGATGGGGAGCAGGGGAGCAGGGATTGGCGTCTGCTGCCGGCCGCCCTATGCGGGTGGGCGGCGAGCTTGGCCACGCATATGGGATTCGACTATTGCGTCGAACGGGATGGTCGGTTCGGCATGCTGCCGCTCGTTGTGGCATTGGCGGTACCGTTGCTGGCATTATTGGGATTATTGGGATTGCCGTTCCTGCGATCGCCTATGCTGCGAGTGCCGGTTGGCGTGCGGCGGGCGGTCTCGGCATGGCATTTCAGCATTATCGTATGCGTGGTCGCGGCGATGGCATGCGCGTCTTCCGCGTTGACCTACGACGTATTGCAATGGAGGGATGCGGCCTCGTACGCGGCCAGAAACGGCGAAAGCGACGTTGTCACGCTGGTACGTACGACATCTCCCGCAGTGAATTCGAACAGACGTGCAAACGATTGCCAGATTGATGCGACGATCTCAACGATCACGGCAAGCCAGGTCACGCAGCCAAGCATGATGCGGGTGCGCGTCTATGCGGACCGGCCGGACTGCGGCACGCTCAAACAAGGCGGCGAATACCGGATGCGGGGCACGCTCGCCATATCGCAATACGGTGCCATGCCGCTATGGCTGACGGACATCGCCTCCGTGGAACGCATACGGGGACCGAACCTCGCATTGCGCACGATCGGCATGATGCAGCAGGCGTTCTTCGAACAGACGTCACGGCTTTCCGACCAAGGGAAAGTGCTCGTTCCCGGCCTGACCTTAGGTATTCTTGGGCAGGATTACGTTCCTCCAGATAGTGGCAATGGCCAGACGGGCACGGGTATTGATTCCACATACGCCAATCTGCTTGAAAACGCCTTCCAACGTTCGGGCATACTGCATCTGATGGCGGTCAGCGGCGGGCATCTTGCGGTCGTCGCCACCCTGGTGCGCGCCGTCTGCTCGTTCCTGCTGCTGCCCAAACGCGTCACGGCCATCGCCATCGGCGCGTCGTACATCATGCTGGCGATGTGCGTGTTCCCATCCGATTCGGTGTCGCGCGCCCTGCTCATGGGTTTGGCGGGAGCGGGCTTCCTGTTCCTCGGCCGAAGAACGCAAGCCCTGTCAACCCTCAGCTGGACCACGTTGGGCATGCTCATGGTCAATCCGCACATGTCACGCAGTTTCGGATTCGCATTGTCATGCGCCGCCGTACTTGGCATCGTACTGTTCGCAGGACCGTTAGGCGCATGGCTCACACCGATCATGCCGGCATTCATCGCGCAAACCATGGCCATGACCATCGCCGCGCAACTCTTCACCCTGCCGATCCAAGTGCTTATCGAACCAGAACTGCCGGTCTACTCCATTCCAGCCAATCTGGTCGTCGCACCCTTCGTGGGATTCTCCACACTTGCCGGACTCGCCAGTCTCGCCATCTCATGGATACTTCCAAGCCTCGGGTTCATATTCGCCAGCCTCGCCTCATGGGGCACCGCCATCATGGAATTCATGGCCCTCAACCTCGGATCAGGAGACCACGCCACCATTCCATGGACCGGAGACGCAGGCGGCGCGCTACTGATCATCCTCGTCGAAATCATCGGATACACGACCGCACGATTCGCCGGAACACTCTTCGCCCGCATCACCACAACGGAACCAAACCTGCCGGGCCGACGCCTCATACACAATCCGATCGAACGGGCGAAAGCATGGGGCGAACGAACCTACAACGCGCTCAAGACCATGAAATGGAACGAATGAATCTTGTCCACCGATACAGCGAGATTGAATACTATGCCGAAACCATCCGCAACAACGCCCTTCCACCTCATCTACGGAGGCGACCCGTACCTCAACGAGCAGACCGTACGCGACCTGCGCCACCAAGCGCAACGCAAACACCCCGACGCGGAAACCATCGAACTCGACGCAACCAACGCCGATCATTACGCCTTCGACGAAGCGGTAAGCCCATCACTGCTCTCCGAACGATCAATCATCATCGTATCCAACCTGCAAAAACGCCGACGACAAACTCGGCGAAACCATGGTCGCCTACTGCAAGCAAGCCGTCAACAATCCAGCCGAAGCCAGCATCGTCATCTGCCAACACGAAGGCGGCATCAAAGGCAAACGACTCATCGACCAACTCACCAAAGCCGGAGCCGTCAAAGAAACCGTAGCCGACCTCAAAAAAGCCGAAGCGAAACTCAACTTCACCATACAATGCTTCGAACGACGCAACCGACGCATCGAACCCATGGCCGCACAACAACTCGTGGCCGTACTCGGCGACAAAACCGGCGAACTCGCAGCCATGGCAGGACAACTCTGCTTCGACTTCGACGACAATCCCATAACATTGGAACGCGTCAACCAATACCTCACAGCAAATCCCCAAGTAGACGGCTTCCGTGTCGCCGACCTCGCACTCTCCGGACGTGCCGCCGACGCCATCATCGCCATGCGCGCCTCAATAGAACAAGGCACCGCGCCAATCGCACTCATCGGAGCGCTCGCCATGAAACTACGCACCATGGCCAAAGCCTCAGCCGTACGCTCCGGCACCATCAGCGAAGCGGAAGCGAAAACCAATTCATGGGTGCTGAAAAACGCCACCAGACAGCTCTCCGGATGGACCTCCGACGGCATGAGACGATGCATCCAAATGCTCGCATGGGCCGACGAACAAAGCAAAACTAACGGATCGGACCCTGTCTACGCGCTAGAACGATCCATCGAACTGATCAGCAGCAAAGGACGAACCAACTAACATGAGCGAGGCAACCATTACTGACGCCAACGAAAACACCAGCGAAGGCACTGCCAAAACCGTCACCGTCGAAGCGACAACCGGCGAAGCCATGCGCGAACTCGGCAAACAAGTCGCACACCTCACCCACGGCGGAGACGTCATACTCCTCTCAGGGCCACTCGGCGCAGGAAAAACCACCTTCGCACAAGGCTTCGGCGCAGGACTCAACATCAGCGAACCCATCGTCTCGCCAACCTTCACCATCGCACGCGAACTCAAAGGCCAATTCCCCAGCGGTAACTCCGCCCACCTCATACACGTCGACGCCTACCGACTCGGCGGCAACGCCTACGCCCCAGGCCAAAATGCCATCGAACGACTACTCGATGAACTCGAATCCCTCGGACTCGACGAAGAACTCGAAGACCCCAGCGACAACACCATCATCCTCATGGAATGGGGAGAACAGATGGCAGCCGCGCTCGCACCGGAACGCCTCGAAATCCACATCGACCGGCCACTCAACACCGTTAGCACAGACGAAACAAGCAGAGCCGACAACGAACTCACCAGCAACGGCACCCGCACCGTAACCTTCATTCCCGTCGGCGCATCCTGGCAAACCTTCGACATTACACGCAACAACCGCTAAAACACCAGCAGCAAGCACGATTCCAGCATCGGTTGTACAGTAGTTCCCAGCTTGGCATAAGGAGTTTCCACAAAATGCAGACACTGGTGATCGACACCTCATACGGCTCAACCGTCGGCATGGTCGGACACGACCCCATCGTCGAAACCGACTCACGCACCCACGTCGAAAAACTACAGGTGAACATCGCCACAACCGTGGAACAAGCCGGCCTCAAACCGGAAAACATCGACCGCATCATCGTAGGCATCGGACCTGCACCCTTCACCGGACTACGCGCAGGAATCGTTGCAGCCAAAGCGCTCGCCTTCGCCACCGGTGCACAGCTTATCGGGCAGAATGTGCTTTCCCCGCAGGTGCTTGTGCGCAACGCGGAGCATGACGGCCGCCATCATCTGACGCTCGCCGTGAACGATGCGCGACGCAAGCAGCTGTATTTCACATTGTTGGATGGCAGCGGCTATGAGGCCGGTGGCAGCGCAGGCGAAGACCATGACGCAAACGTGAAGACGGCTGTGTGGAAACCCTGATCGACATGGATATCGACTATCCCGAATCGATTGCGAACCGTGTCAACGAGGTGCTGGAACGGCTTCGCCAGGCCGATCCGAACGTGGAATATGTGGTCGACGTCGTCGGCCATGGAGCGGCGAAATACGCGCAATCGTGGGCAAGCCTTCCCGAAGGCGGCGAAGTGCGCGATCAGGCGCTGCTCGACGAGGGCGCGTCCGGATTGGAACGATTCGCGGCCTTCGCCACTTCGCAACAGTCTTTGGTGAATCCGGAGCCGGTCGAACCGTTGTATTTGCGCAGGCCGGACGTGTCGGTGCCGAACCCGTTGAAGCATGTACTCAACCATGCCGGCGCGGAACGCACGGAGTGACGATACGGCATGATCGTTGACCATACAAGCATCGATGAACAGATCGCAGTGCCGCAGATGGCCGCTTTGGAAGCGGACCTGTTCGGCAGGGGAGCGTGGAGCGAACAGTCGATTCGCCAGGAATTCCAAGCGCCAGCACGCACGTATCTGTTCGATATTGATGATGACGGCAAGACCGCGGATTGCGGGATTGCGGGTTGCGTTGCCGCGGATGAGCCGGTTGCTGGATCGGTTGCAGGCGATTCTGCTAGACAACAGCCCGTTGTGCGCGGCTATGCCGGTTTCTGGTATGACGGCGACGATGCGGAAATCATGACGATCGGCGTCGGCAGACGGTTCCAACGGCAGGGAATCGCGGCTTCGTTGATGGAGGCGTTGATTGCGCGGGCACGTGAGCAGGGGGCCAAACGCATGTTGCTTGAAGTGCGAGTCGACAATACTCCGGCCTTGGCATTGTACGAACGGTTCGGTTTTGCCAAAATGGGATTGCGCAAACGCTACTACCAGCCCGAAGGCATCGACGCGTACACCATGAGCCTTGACCTTGAGCCGAGGATCGTCGGCTTCGCAGCAGCGGAACAATAAACAGAACAACCAAACGGAACAGCAAGCAAAGCAGCGAACGGAGCAGCAATGAGCGGACCAATCGTACTCGGCATCGAATCCACCTGCGACGAGACCGCGGCCTCGGTAGTGCAGGGGCGCACCCTGATTTCCAACGTCGTCGCATCCTCCATGGATGAGCACGCGCGTTACGGGGGTGTGATTCCAGAAATTGCGTCACGCGCCCACGCCGAAGCGTTCGTGCCATGCGTTTCCAAGGCGTTGGCCGATGCGAACATGACGTTGTCTGACGTCGACGCGATCGCCGTGTCCGCAGGTCCTGGACTTGCTGGCTGCCTCGCCGTTGGCGTGTCCGGCGCGAAATCGCTTGCCTGGGCGGCGAATAAGCCGATTTACGGCATCAACCATGTGATCGGGCATATTGCGGTCACACAGTTGCAGTTCGGCCCGTTCCCCGAAGACACGCTCGCCTTGATCGTGTCCGGCGGACACACGTCCTTGCTGCATGTTGAGGATGTCGCACGTCATATCGACGTGGTCGGCACCACGCTTGATGATGCGGCCGGCGAATGCTTCGACAAGGTCGCTCGCCTGCTCGGTTTCCCCTATCCGGGCGGACCGCATATCGATCGTCATGCGCAGTTGGGCGACCCGCATGCCATCAAAGTGCCGCAGGGACTCACCCAAGGCAAAGCGGGCCAGCAGCATCCGTACGATTTCAGCTTTTCCGGCGTGAAAACGGCCGTCGCGCGTTGGATCGAGGAACAGCAGGCGCAAGGCAATGAGATTCCCGTCGATGACGTGTGCGCGTCGCTGGCGGATTCCGTGGCGACTGTACTCGCCAAGAAGGCGATGCGCGGCTGCGAGCAGTACGATTCGAAGACGTTGATTGTAGGAGGTGGCTTCTCCGCGAATTCGCAGCTTCGTGCCAAACTGTTGGAAGTCGGGGCCGAGCATGGGGTAGAGGTGCGTGTGCCGCAGCTCAAACTGTGCACCGACAACGGTGCCATGGTGGCCATGCTGGGCGTCAACCTGGTCGAAGCGGGAGTGGCTCCGTCAAACCCGGATTTCGCCATCGATTCGGCCATGCCGTTGACGAAGATCTCCATGTAAGATTAGGCCGAAAGCATCGTATGGAAACGTTTTGCAAGTCGAAACACACATGTGACACGCTGAAGATTTGAAATCCACAAGTTTTGGTGTAGTATTTTTGTCTTGTGCACAGCGCATTCCTGCGTAGCTCAGTTGGCAGAGCATCCGACTGTTAATCGGACGGTCACTGGTTCAAGCCCAGTCGCAGGAGCCATTTGAAAGCCCTTGGAAATCAAGGGCTTTTGTCATATTCGAGGAATCAACGAAGATGCCCATACAGCATCCCCGACTCAGAAGTGCAGGAAAAATGAGCTACATCCACATCACTGAAGAGAACATCGACAAGGAACATATCTGCTGTGCCATGTCCGGCAAGCAAAGCCTTGCGAAAAAAGAGTGGCTCAAGCAGCGTTTCAACGAAGGTCTCGTCTTCTATCGTAGCGAGGAACGAGGCAAATGCTTCATCGAATATATTCCGGCGGAAAACGCATGGGTGCCGATCGATGCGGACGGGTGGATCTATATCAACTGTCTATGGGTGGCCGGTTCTTTGAAAGGTCATGGACATTCCGGTAATCTGCTGAGCGAATGCATCCGAGACGCCAAAGAGCAGGGGCGCAAAGGCATTTGCATTCTCTCAGCCGAGGGTCGCAAACGAGAGTTCCTTGCCGATCCGAGGTTTCTGTCCTACAAGGGTTTCGAAGTGACCGACATATCTGATTGCGGCATCAATCTCATGGCCCTGCCTTTTGAAGAGAATGCGGAGCTGCCGAAATTCAAGGAATGCGCCAAGCATCCCGCGGTGGACGAAGACGGGTTCGTGCTCTACTACACCGATCAATGCCCGTTTACATGCTATTGGGTTCCGCGGGTGCGGCAAACGGCGGAAGAGCACAATATTCCATTCAAAACGATTCATATCACCGATAAAGAGACCGCCCAACGTACGCCCGCGCCGGTCACCACGTATGCGTTGTTTAGGGACGGCAAATTCCTCACCCAAGGCATCCAGTCCGACAAAAAGTTTCTGGCATTGGCCGGCTTGTAACGTCCTGAATCTTCCACCCACTGGGGAACCTTCCCGCCAAGAAGGCAGTTGGCGTACGGATTGTTCCAGCGGGTGGGTGTTTTGGGGACTCGGGAGGCGGGCTATTCTCTAACACGCATGCAGGAGACCTCGAATTTGCGCGTTTGACGGAGACTCTGCTATCGGTTGCGAGGATCCAGCGGATCACGGTCGTCGTAGAATGCGTAGATATCCAGACTAGGTTCTTCCACGGGCAAAACTTAAGATTTTCCCAGCAAACGGCGTTTACCATGAACACGCAAGCAAGAAAAACACGGCAAATCATGGAAGGGAGTCCATATGTGCACTGGTGTTCGTTTCTCCGACGATGAGGGAAACACATATTTCGGCCGTAATCTCGACTGGAGCTTCTCCTACGGCGAGACCATTCTGGTCACTCCGCGAGGCTACCGGTATGACTATGCGTATGGGGCCAAAGGCAAGAGCGAGCCGAATGCGGTGATCGGCGTGGGCGTGGTTATGGCCGATCGCCCCATGTATTTCGATTGCGCCAACGAGCACGGCTTGGCCATCGCCGGATTGAACTTCCCCGGATACGCCTCCTTCGCGCACGAACCGGTCGAGGGAACCGAAAACGTCGCCACTTTCGAATTCCCGCTGTGGGTGGCACGCAATTTCGACAGTGTCGACGAAGTCGAAGAGGCGTTGAAGGACGTGACGCTCGTTTCGCAGGTCGTGCCCGGCCAGCAGGAGTCCTTGCTGCACTGGTTCATTGGCGATGGCACCCGTAGCATCGTCATCGAGCAGATGGCTGATGGCATGCATGTTCATCATGACGATGTGGATGTGCTCACCAATCAACCGACCTTCGACTTCCATATGGAAAACCTGCGCAACTACATGTGCGTGAGCAACGAAATGGCGGAGCCGACCACTTGGGGCAAGGCGGAACTGAGCGCATGGGGCGCCGGCGTGAGCATGCACGGCATTCCCGGTGACGTGAGTTCGCCGTCGCGTTTCGTACGTGTCGCCTACACCAACACGCACTATCCACAGCAGAACAACGAGTCCGCCAATGTGTCTCGTCTGTTCCACACGCTGGCCTCCGTACAGATGGTTGAAGGCATGTCCAAGATGGGCAACGGCCAGTTCGAGCGCACGCTGTTCACCAGCGGTTATTCCGGAAAGACTAACACGTATTACATGAACACGTATGAGGATCCGGCGATCCGCTCGTTTGCCATGTCCGACTTCGACATGGATTCGAGCGAGCTGATCACCGCCGATTGATTCCGGGAATTTCGAGTTCGAAGATTCCGCAGTAATCGCACTATGTGCGATGGCATAAAAGGACGCAACGTCGCAGCCGGCGTTGCGTCCTTTTAATCAGTAAAACTGATGAGATTTGATTAAAAAATTAAAATGGTCGAGGCATGCTTTCAAACGTACTTTCAGGCGTTTTCTTCGTTATGTTCCTTATGCGAGGAAGCGAATCGCGACAGAACACCTGACTTACGTAAAGCGCAATACATTCCCCAGGAACCGAAACCGGCGAATGCCACCGCGCTAAGCAGCTCGCAAATAGTGCCGATGATGCCTCGCGGGCTGAAGAACGTGAATGCCTGATAGTAGAAGAACAGCAGGTAGAAGTTGTAGACGATTCCAATCGCCAAAGCAGACAGAATGGTGACGCCGAGCGTCCAACGACGGTAGCGGAACAGTGCGAATACCGCTTCTGCGGCTGCCGCCTGCAGCAATGCGATTACCACCAGGCTCACACTGTATTTCGTGCCGAGTACCACCTCGACGAACGATGCGACCAAAAGCACGTAGGCCGAAGCTCCCGGCTTGCGCACGATCAGAGAGCCCAGCGTGGCGGGGAAGTAGAACAAAGCATGAAGTAGCGCCGCTGAACCAGGAAGAATCAAAGTCATCAACGGAAAAAGACCATACGACAGGCCGTCGAACACCCAAAACATCACTCCCGACATCACGCCGACCGCCGCGCCGACCGCGATATCGACCACACGCCATGTGAGGGCCTTGTGTATTCCTTGGTTTGTTTTCAAAGGCTGCCTTACCTGCTTCGACAGCTTCGCGTCTGTATTATGAATAACGGTTTTAGAGAATGGCTTCGCCATAATGATAATGAATCCTTGCGTTGGTCGATGCCGTGCACTGTGAGTCGGAGATCGCGGCAGTCGCCGTGGGCCGTTCCTCGACCTGCGCGGCTCGGGCAGGAACGACGAAAGGTATTATACGACGTGTTGTTTGCCGAATACGCATCATGGATTTCCCTGTATCCAAAATATCGTTACAAATATTACAAATCCGGGCGTACGGTCCAGTCCAGTACATCTAATCCGCACGATTTCGTTCAACTCAGCAGCATAAGAGCTTTTTGTTGTGAGGTGGCATTCGTCCAAAACAGCGTGGTCTGATGTTCCTTACGATGAACACGTAAGTTACGCTTTGCAGACGCAACTTAGCTAATTGTCAGGATTACATGTTCTTTTGCTATGAGATAGCATGCAACACGCCAATTAGACTTCAAGCACTTTAAGTTTTTACAGTGCAGGGTATGAGCACTACAACATGGCATACGATTCGTGAAGCATCCATGATTTCCGGACTTCCCGAATCCACTTTGCGCTACTACGAGCAAATCGGTATCATTGCCCCGATCGCACGTGACCCAAGTTCTGGCCATCGCGCCTACACCGACGAAGACATTCAATCGTTGGTCACTATTTCCTGCTTGTCTGCGACTGGCATGCCGCTTGACGCCATGCGCGAGTATCTGAAAAACCGTTTCGACGGAACCGAAGGTGCGCGCAGGCAAATGGCGCTACTGGACGCGCAGGCGTTGCGTTTGGCCGCAAAAGCCGAAAGCATCCGCATGCAGCAAGCCTATGTTTCCCTTAAAACATTGTATTGGCGTGCCGTGGCGGAAGGCCATGACGACGAAGCGCAACGACTTCTGGAGGAAAACCACGATGTCATCGAAACAGTGAAAAAACAGATTCGTAGCAAGGCTGACGCATAAGTCGAGGCGTCATCGCAGACGTTACCTTAATTCAATTCGTATAACAAAGGAGCAACTCATGAAGGCAGCGATCTTCAAGGGAGTCAAGCAGATGGCATGCGAAGAGCATGCCGAACCGACCATCATCGATGGGGGAGATGCCATCATCCGCGTGGTACGCGCATGCGTGTGCGGATCCGACCTGTGGTTCTACCGCGACGGCAGCAAGGAACCCAACACTCAGGCCGGACATGAGCCATCGGCGTGGTCGAGCAGATCGGCGACGACGTGACCGTGGCCAAGCCGGGCGATTTCGTGATCGTACCGTTCCCGTTCAGCTGCGGCAAGTGCCCGGTATGCAAGGCCGGTTTCGAATCCAGCTGCCCCCACGGCGGATATTTCGGAGACGAGGGATTGGGCTGTCAGGCGGAATACCTGCGCGTTCCCGAGGCCGATGGCACGCTGGTGGTCGTTCCGGGCGACGCGAAGAGCTTCTCCGACGAAATGCTCGCATCGCTGCTCACCCTCTCTGACGTGATGTCGACCGGTTACCATGCGGCTGCTTCCGCCGAAATCAAGCCGGGAGACACCGCAGTCGTGTTCGGCGACGGTGCGGTCGGCCTGTGCGGAGTGCTGTCCGCCAAGCTGATGGGCGCCACCCGCATCATTTCCATGAGCCGCCATGCCGACCGCCAACGTATCGCACGCGAATTCGGTGCCACCGATTTCGTGGAGGAACGTGGCGACGAGGCTGTAGCCAAGGTACTGGAAATGACTGATGGTTACGGTGCCGACGCCGTGCTTGAATGCGTAGGGTCCGCATTGTCGAACGACACTGCCATGAAGGTTGCGCGTGCGGGCGCTGTAGTCGGGCGCGTTGGCTTGCCGCACGGCGTGGAAGCCGATATTCCAGGACTGTTCTACCGCAACGTTGGTCTGCGCGGCGGTCCGGCACCGGTGCGCACGTACGATCTGCAGCGACTGCTCAAGGAAGTGCTCGACGGCAACATCAATCCCGGCATCGTCTACACCTCCGAATACACGCTCGACGATATTCAGGAAGCGTACGCGGCCATGGACGAGCGCCGCACCGTAAAGTCGCTGCTGCGCATCAGTGAGGTCTGAGCAATATACCGACGATAGAATAAGCGCAAATCAAACGAAAGGAAGCAAATCTTGTTTGAAGAGCTGCACAAACGGATGAATTCGTTCTGGAACAATGACAGGACATTGTCGCAAACCGATCCGGAATTCATTGAATTCTTCTCGAATTTCGCTTATGACGAAGTGGTGAACGAACCGGGAGCGAACCATCCTGATTTGGATGACAAAACCCGCTCTTTGGCCATTCTTGCCGTGCTGGTCGGATGCAAGGCTTGGATGCTTTCGAAATGATGCTGCCGGTGGCCTACGAAACCGGACTGTCGTCCATCGCCATCAAGGAAATGGTGTATCAGGCGACCGCATACTGTGGTTTCGGCAAAACCCTGCCGTTCCTGAAGAAACTCAACAACTTTCTCGGCGCGGCCAACGTGCATCTTCCGCTTGAACCGCAAGGCACCACCACGCCGGAAACGCGTGCCAGGGCGGGCGAAGACAAGCAGATCGAAATCTTCGGTGAAGGAATGCGTGGATTCACGCAATCCGGCCCCGAAGATACGCGACACATCAACAAGTGGCTTGCCTGCAACTGCTTCGGCGACTACTACACGCGCGGTGGCTTGAGCACGCGTGAGCGTGAAATGATCACGTTGTGCTTCCTTGCCGCGCAGGGCGGTTGCGAGCCGCAGCTGACGTCTCATGCGAAGGCCAATATGGGCGTAGGCAATGAGAAGGCATTTCTGATTGCCGTTATTTCGCAGTGCATGCCGTATATCGGGTATCCGCGTACGCTGAATGCGATTCGTTGCATCAACGATGCAGCGGAGCAGATGCAAGGCTGATTGCGGTAGGATTTCGTTCGCTTCAGTACGAAAGGGGCTGTTTGCCAGTCACGATTGGATTGGCAAACAGCCCCTTATATGTTTTTTACAAGCGCGCTACGCGTGCGCGAGCATCACTCGCCCCATACGTCCTTGGCGACGGACTGCACGAGCGCGATCTTGGCCCACTGCTGCTCTTCGGTAAGCTTGTTGCCTTCCTCGGTGGACGCGAAACCGCACTGGGTGGACAGGCACAAGCGGTCAAGCGGCACATACTGGGCCGCTTCGGCAATGCGAGCCTTGATCACTTCCGGATCCTCAAGTTCCGGCTTCTTGGAAGTGATCAGACCGAGCACAACCTTCTTATCTCCGGAAACCTTGGCGAGCGGCTCGAAGTCGCCGGAACGATCATCGTCGAACTCCAGGTAGTAGGCGGCGACGTTTTCCTTGCCGAAAAGCACGTCGGCCACAGTGGCGTATCCGCCGGCGGAAGCCCACGTGGAGTGGTAATTGCCACGGCAGTCGTGCGTGGTGATCACCAGATCCTCTGGCAGATCCTCGATGGCGGCGTTGTTCATGGCGGCATACTGTTCCTGCATGGCGGCGAACTCATCGGCGGTGTAATGCTGGTTGAAGTTCGGATCACAGAACATGCCCCACGTGCAGTCATCCAGCTGAACATTGCGGCAGCCGGCCTCATACAATGCCATGATCAGACCATGGAAGGCCTTGGCGTTGTCGTCGGCAAGCTCGTCGTAATCCTTCTGGGTGTCGCCGTAGAACTCGTGCACGGAAGCGATGTTCTCCGGGCGGAACAGCTCCGCATACAGCTGTGCCGGAGCCGGAATGGTCTGGCGTGCAATGGCGGTGTCGTCTTCGAACTGCTTGATGAACTTGAAATGCTCAACGAACGGGTGGGCCGGGTCGAAGGCGATCTTGCTGGTCAGGCGTGCGGATTCGGCGCGGGTCTCCTCATCGTGGAAGAAATAGCCCTTGTCCATCGACACCTTTTCCACGCCGGCGAAGCCCCACATGCAGTCGAGATGCCACCAGCCACGGCGGAATTCACCGTCGGTGATGACGTGCAGACCGGCGGCCTTCTGCTTGGCGACCAGTTCGGTAATGGCATTATCTTCCACGGCCTTGAGTGCGGCCTCGTCAATCTTGCCTGCTGCGAAATCGGCGCGAGCCTGCTTGAGTTCTGCCGGACGCAGGTATGAGCCGACCACGTCGGCGCGGAACGGCGCGTTCTGGGAATACGTCATTGGATGCTCCTTGTTGTGCTGTCAGTGAAAATACCTAGGGAAGACTAGTCAATCCTTCAGAAAAATGCACGATTACGTCGGGAATATGAGACGGGCGCATTATAGTGTTTTGCGATTGAACGACATATGATTCGGTGGGGGGTTGATATGAGTGATGGGACCGGGCGGCAGGCAATGGCAGCGCAAAGTGGTACGTCGGATAATCCGAAATCCTCCAATCAGGAATCATCGAAAAAGCCGAAAACGCTCGGCAAATATCTGTTGGTGTCGGCAACGCAAACCATTGTGGAATTCGGATCGTTCACCTTGCTGCATGTGCTTTCCGTACCATCCGCCATCGCGAACGGCGTGGCCATCGTGCTGTCGGCTTCGTACAACTTCCTGATGAACCGCAATGTCACGTTCAAATCGTCCAGCAATTTCGGCCGTAGCGTGGCTTTGTTCATGCTGCTGTGGGTTTGGAATTACCTGTTCGGTTCGATCATGCTGGCATGGCTGCCTTCCGCATTCGGATGGAATGCGGTGTTGGTGAAGTTCCTGACTATGGCATGTCAGTTCGCGTGGGGCTATCCGCTGTGCAAGGAAGTGATTTTTCGCTGAACCTGCAAGCGTGTCAATCCGGGTGGCACCCTATGACAGCACCCTATGTATGATTGAATATGTCTTGTATTAACTCCAGAAAGAAATGGAAAGGCAATGAACGAATCGCAAGATTCCAACGACAGTAGTACGAGCAATCCGAACGATATTCGCCAACAGGAGGCAGAACATCAAGGAGCGGCCGTAAAAGCGGCGCTCGGAGCCAACATTGGTGTGGCCATCGCCAAGCTCGCTGCGGCGTTCTTTACCGGATCGTCCGCGATGCTTTCCGAATCGGTGCATTCCATCGCCGACTGTTCCAACGAAATCGTGCTCATGGCAGGCGGTCGCTTCTCCAAGCATAAGACGGACGGCGATCATCCGTTCGGTCTGTACCGCGCCAAATATCTCGCTTCGTTCGTAGTGGCGACGCTGCTGTTTTTCGTCGGTGGTTTCTTCTCCACTTCGGAGGCGGTGAAGAAATTGTTCGCCATTGCCGAAGACCCCGCACTGCGTGACGTCAACCAGATGGAACTGCTGGTGGCGTTTATCGTGGTGTTTATCAGCGCTTGTTTGGAAGGCTACGGCCTGCATCAAAGCATCAAGGAAGCGAACGAGCGTATGGAGCGCACGGGTGTGGCCCATATGGGTGTGTTCCGTTTTTGGAGGCGTACCAAGTCGGCGGAGCTTGCGTCCGTCATTATGGAAGACACGCTTGCTTTGATCGGCTTGGCATTCGCAGGGGCTGGCATCGGTCTTGCGATTCTGTTTGATAATGAGATATTTGATGCATTCGGCGGTTTGATGGTTGGTCTTGTATTGATTGCGGGATCGTTGCTGCTCATGTTCAAATCCGGTTCGCTGTTGATTGGTGAGGCCGTCGATTCGGATACGCGCAAGAAGATTGAGCAGGCTGTTATTTCAACGCCTGGTGTGGAACGACTGCTGAATATGCAGACCGTGCATATGTCCGAGGATGACATTCTGCTGTGCGTCAAGGTGCAGACCAGCAAGCTCGACCGCGATTACGATGTTGAAACCGTGAACAAAATCGAACGAAGCGTGCGTACCGCGCTGCCGTGGTTCCGTTTCGAAATCTACGTAGAGCCCGACCTCTACCGCGCCGACCACAAAATCGTCTCGTAGTGGTGTGCGGTGTACCTATGGTTATGAGACATAGAGTATGAGGCGACGATACGGTTTTCAGGAGGAGCTGGCATTCCGATGAGTTCGGAGTGCCAGCTCCTCCTTTTCATGTGCTTTCTTGTTATGCGTCTCCTTGAGCCCATACATATGCATCCTTTCCAACATCCGAGCTTTAGCCTCATCAACCTCGGCGCGAGTAATGCCGCTATCCAGTATGAACTGCTCAATGCTATAGCTCATTACATTTCCTTTCGTATGATTCCTCTAATCTAATGGATTACCCCCATATCTAATAGATCGTAAAACCCGTTTTCTTGAAGCAAAGGCGTCTAGGTGGAGGTATGTCTCAGATGCGATTGGTTTGTTTATCTCGAGATGCGAGACACACTTACCCCCCCCTAAAGTGGTAGGGTGGGTGGTGCATTCGGGGACGCATGCGCCCCTGTCATAACGCTCCGGGAGACAGGATGGAGAAAATGGAGAATATGGAGAATCCGAAGAAACTGGCCGTTGCGACCATCGCAGGCTTGACCGAGGTGGCCGGTATGGCCGCGCCCGCCATGGCAGATGAGACGGCCGCCGATCCGACGGTGGGCCAGACCCAGTCGGCCGATCCGACGAAGGATGCGCTCGACAAGGCCAACACGGCCGTATCCGAATCCCAGACCGCTTATGATAATGCCCAGCAGAATGTGCAGGACGCTCAATCCAAGGTGGATGATGCGTATGCTTCCGACCCGGCCACGAATGCGGCGCAGTCCGAACTGGATGCCGCCCAGTCGGCTAAGAAGGATGCCGACCAGTCGGCGGCTGACGCGCAGGCCGATGTGGATGCCGCCCAGGCTGCTCTGGCTGAAGTGAACGCCACGCTGAAGACAGCCGAAACCGCATTGGCCACGGCGAAGTCCGACGCGGAATCCGCGCAGGACGCGTACGACAAGGCCCACAAGGTTGTCACCCCGTCGAAGGATACGACCATCACGGTTGATACTCCGGACAGTGCGAACAGTGCGAACAGGGCGGCCGTGAAGACCTCCACGCAGGCCAAGCTTGGCGACACGGGCGTGGACGTGATGGAGACCGCCGTGTTTACCATTATGGCCGCCGGTACCGCCGGAGCCACGCTCATGCTGAAGCGTCGTGGTGACGGCCGTTACGATCTTATGGCACGCCACGCCAAGTAGGTTTTTGCCATAAAATCCTAGAAAATGATGTGCGGATGGGAACGAACGATTCCCATCCGCCTTTTCCTAAAACGTATGTGACATAACTCATCGAAAGCACAAGTATGCAGGGAAAACTATCTGAAGTTTCCAACCCGAATATAAGCGATGCCGGGTCAAAGAATGTAACTGAAAACAAGAAGAAGAGCAGAAAGCCTGCTGTGATCGCCGTGGCTTCGGTCGCGGCCGTGGCTGTGCTGGCTGGTGGCGGCTGGTTCGTTTGGAAGACCTACGCGAACCATGAGCTGGCCGAGGCGAGACAGGCGTGTGTGGAAGCGTCGGAAAGCTACCGCAAGGCGGCGGACTCGTATTCCGGGCTGGTGGATGGCGACGCGGCCACAGCCTCCCAGATCACCGTGAAGCAGGTGGCGGACGCGAAGACCGTGGATGCGTTGGCCGAAGCGTTGAAGGCGAACGAGCCTGACGTGGTCGCCTGCGTGGCCGATTCGAAGGCGGATTACGAGTCGAAGAACAGCCTGATTGAAAAGAACACCGGCTGGTACGGGAAACACGAGAAGAGCTTGGAAAACGCGGTCAGGGCCGTGAACGATTCGAAACTGGAGAAGACCGTTTCCGATGCGGAACGGTTGTTGAAGAATTCGGACGGCAAGGTCGCCGATGCGGCGACGCGCGACGAACTGTCCAAGGCAGTCAAGGCCAGGGATGCGGACAAGATCGCGGCCGCGTCGAAGAAGGTCAACGACTCGGTGACGGCGAAGACGAAGGCGGACGAGGAGGCGCAGCGCAAGGCCGAGGAGGAGGCCGCCGCACAGGCCGCCGCACAGGCCCAGACGCAGCAGTCGTATTCGGCGCCGCAACAGTCGTACACGCCCTCGTATTCAGGCGGCACGTCGGGTTCGACCAGCGGTGGTTCCAGCAGCAGCGCGCCCGACTTCGTTCCAAGCAGCGGAGGGTACGGCGTAGAGCCGGATGGCAGCTGGCATCCAGGGAACATTATTCAGCACTGATTCAGACGACTCTTCTTCTCAAGGGACTTCGGGGTCCCTTTTTCGTATCCGCAGCCTTCCGGGAAAATGTCCAACCCGACACGCCCGAAACCGGGTTGCATAGCAGGTGGATGACGGAAACGAATCCGATATCGACGTTTGTCGACGGCTGGGCATGTGAAGTGTTCGGACGGGATTTGTTCTCCTGTCCGACCCCACCGGGAGTGGGGTGAATATCTGCAGATGGATCTCTGAAAGGAGACGGAACATTGGGTTCCAAGAACAGTAACGGAAGGCGAAAGACGCTGGCCCTGCTCGCCGCCACGGCGACGTTGGCCGGCGGTCTGACCGCGGGCACCGCCTACGCCGGTGGCGGCGGCGGAGATCAGGGAGGCACGGGCGGTGGCGGTTCGTCCGCGCAGTTCTGGGCCTACAAGGACGACGCGACGGGGTCGTGGGGTTCCGCGACGGACCTGAACAGCGTGAGCCGCGCCATGGCCGCGCGGGGCGTGCGCATGGACGATTCGGCCGGCAAGGCCGCCAAGGCGTTGAGCGACGCGAACGCGGAATGCGTGGCCGGCTTCCGCCAGAGGCATCCGGGCGAGGGCGACGGCGATTGCCGCGTCGTGGCCGTGGGCGCGGCGTCCGGCACCGGGTCCACCACCAGCGTGTGGAACGGGTCCGGCGTCTACGACGCGAAGATATGGAAGGACAACTGGTACAAGTACGTCGCACCGAACACTTACAACTACGCTGGATCTCAGTCTTATCACACCGGCGATGGCTTCAGCGACGATCCGTCGAACAGCGTCGACAAGATCATGGAACGCCACGTCGACTCGACCCGCAGCATCGTCGTGATCGTGCTCGACAAATACCAGCCTGCCCCGCCGAACTACACGCTGAGCGTGGCGGACATGGTCACCACCAGCCGTAACGGCAGCTCGATCAGCGAGAACGTGACCGGCACCAGCACGCTCCGCTGGGCCGGCGTGGACGGCACCACCCACAACACATGGAACGGTGATACCGAAGTCACCGCCGAAGGCTACTACTACGCATCCGAGGACGAAACCATCCTCCAGCCCGTCGCACGCAAAGACGGCGAAACCGTCGACCAGATCACCAGCACGCTGAGGTGACTGTGAACGTCACGAATCTTCCAGCTACTGGAAGATTCTTCCCGCTGACGAGCACATGAGCGCACCAAATTCTCCAGTGGGTGGAGGAATCTGCCCATTAACGGTTACGATCGCATGGTCGGCACATGCGAGAAGAATCAGTGGCATGACTGAAGCCGCACATGATGATTATCAGTTGCCCGAAGAATTCGAACACTGTTTGAAACTTGCCCCTGTACGCGATGCGCCTAGCGCGTTGGACCGTGTCAAGCAGGTCGTACGCATTCTGCACGAACCAGGCGGATGCCCTTGGGACGGCGAGCAGACCAACACGAGTCTGCTTAAGCCGCTATTGGAAGAAACCTACGAATACATCGACGCCGTGGAAACGAACGATCGCGACAACATGCGTGAAGAACTCGGCGACATGCTGCTGCAATCCGTTTTCCAAGCGCAAGTGTGCGCCGTGGATGCGCAGGATCCGTTCGGCATCGACGAAGTGTGCAATCGTCTCGTCGACAAGCTCATCACCCGACATCCGCACGTCTTCCAATCAGACGACGCTGCCGACGCTTCCGCGCCAGCACCGGAAAATGCGCAAGATACGTTGAAACTGTGGGAAGCGATGAAACAGAAGGAAAAGCATCGCAAGTCCATGCTCGAAGGCATCTCCCATGCGCAAGGCGCATTGCCGCGCGCCACGAAAATCGTATCGAGAGTACACAAATCGCAGTATTGCGATCAGCTTGAAACAGCATTCACAACAAGCGCAAGTCAAATGGACGAACAGCATGATGGCGATCATCCTTACGCTGACGAAATCATCGCCATCATCCGCAAAGCGCAACGTGACGGCGTAGACGTGGAATCCGACCTGCGTTGCCGCCTGCGCGACATAGAATCCGAAATCGAACATATCGAAAGGACCATGAACCATGAGTGACGTCAAAGCACTCGACCCTGCGCTGCTCAAACAGTATTCCACAGACTTCAACGCTGACCGCGCCAATCTGGTGGCAGCCAACGCGGCAGTATCATCCGGTGTGCTCGCCGCAGCCACCGACTATAAGGGCGAGCGCGTGCTGCAGAATGATTTCTCCATCGAGCTGAAGCAGGGGAGTATCACCAATCAGCGTAGTTCGGGGCGTTGTTGGATGTTTGCGGCGCTTAATACGTTGCGTTATGAGTTGATGCATCGTTGGAATTTGGAGGATTTCGAGTTTTCGGAAACCTACCTGTTTTTCTGGGATGCGATGGAGAAGTCGAACACGTATTTGGAGAATGTGCTTGCCACGTTGGATGAGCCGCTGGATAGTCGTGTGTTCGAGGCGATTAATTATGGTCCGGCCGATGATGGTGGTTGGTGGCAGATGTTCGCTGATTTGGTGAACAAGTATGGTTTGGTGCCGAAGAGTGCTTATCCGGAGTCGGCTAATTCGAAGAGTTCGGATGCGTTCAAGCAGTATTTGAATACGAAGCTACGTGAGTTCGCGTCCGATTTGCGTGACCGTCATGCGGCTGGAACGTCGTTGGATGAGTTGCGTGCGTTGAAGAATGCGGATATGGCTACGGTGTATCGCATGTGTGCGATTGCATTGGGTGAGCCTCCGGAGCGTTTTGATTTTCTTGCGCGTATGAGCGATGACAAGGATGACGGCAAGAAGAAAACCACGGGGGAGGGGGCGTCTGAAAAGGCTGCGAAAACCGGTAAGGATGAGCGTCCGCAGATTCGTGAATTCGGTATCACTCCGATGGAGTTTTATAAGAAGTACGTGCCGGTGGATGTGAACGATCTGGTCACGTTATGCAATGTGCCGATGGAGAGTCGTCCGTTTGGCAAGCGGTATCGTATTCGTTTTTCCGCCAATGTGGCGGAAGCGGGTGATATGGAGTTTGTGAACGTGCCTCTTGACGTGTTCAAGAAGGCTGCTGTGGGTCAGATCAGTGACGGTCATCCGATTTGGTTCGCTTGTGATTGCATGCAGTTCTCGTTGCGTGGCGATGGCTATTTTGATTGCGATACCGTGCGCGTTGACCAGCTTTTCGGTACGAAATTCACGTTCGACAAGGCCAAGGGATTGGAGTATGGTGATTGCCCAAGCAATCATGCCATGACGTTGACTGGCGTGAATTTGGATGCTGACGGGCGTCCGAACCGTTGGAAGGTGGAGAACAGTTGGGGCAAGGATAATGGTCAGGATGGCTATTATGTGGCGTCCGATGCTTGGTTCGACCGTTATGTTACCGAACTGATCATTCGCAAGGAGTATCTCGATGAGACCACACGCGAAATACTGGCCGATCAGCCGGTCGAGCTTGAACCTTGGGAGCCGCTCACCAAGCGAAGCCGGTGAAGGCTTGCGCATATCGCGCATGATTCGGTTTGATTGCAATAAGGAATGAGATAAACAGTGGAGGGCGTCGATTGACAGATTCGGCGCCCTCCACTTATTGCAGTATTTAGTTATTATTTAATTGCTATTCGGCAGTACCAAGGCATGCTTCGAAGGAACGGCGGGTGAGGCGTCCACGGTTGACGACGCCCACGAGCTTGCCTTGTTCAACCACCGGCACTTTCTTGTACTGTTGATAGCCGAACATCTGGCAGACTTGCGCGATATTGGCATCCGATTGCACGGTGACGGCCGGCTTTGCGGCAATAACCATGACGTTCATATCAAGCAGTTCTGCGTGAGACAGTTCCGGGAATTCGCCGCGGGCCATGCCAGTGACCAGCGTGGAAATGTCGGAAACCGGCGCGTTGTCTTGTGCGAAGCGGCACAGTACGTCGCTATCGGAGATGAAGCCGACCACGTGGCGTTCGTCATCGACGATAAGCATGCCGCTGATGTTCTTTTCCAACATCATGCGCACTGCGTCACGTACCTCGGCATCCGAGGCTACCGTGTAAACGTCATGCTGCATCACATCGGCAACGGTCTTGACATCCAAAGCGGGAACATGCTGTTGCGCGGACTTGTTCCATCCGGCGGCATCGCCGATGGCGTGAACTATCTTGCCGGACAATGGTGTGACGATCAGCATCTGAATCGGCAACGCGATGGTGAAATTGTAGGGGAACATGCGCCAGAATCCCGTGAACGCGCCGAATGTGAAACCGAATGCCATGATGGCGCCGAATACGGTCATCAGCACCACCATGAGGAATTTGACCGTGATGCCTTTCCATACCGCACGGTCGGTTGCCGCGCAGAATGTATTCATAATCGCGCGGGAGCTTGGCGTGCAGATGCACAAATCGCAAATCATGCCGACCACGTAGGCCAACGGCCAGTTGAACAATGCGTAGCTCCACGCCGCCGCACCGACGTCACCGATACGTACGCCGTAATTGAGTGCCGCCATCACATAAATCATGATCGCGGACATGATGAAACTGAAGAGAATGCCCTCCTTGCCGTTACGTGGCATGGAACTTCCTTTCGCTATGCGTTCGATGTGTTGCTGCATCGGCCCCTCTGGTCTGTTCCGCACGTCATGTTCCAACAGGAGCGCGGAAGGCTAGGGGGCGCACAACGAAATCCGAAAAGGTTCGGACGATCGCAATGGCGACTTCCTGGCAAACGAATCGGCTCAAGCCCTCAATGGGCATGCAAGATGCGATTCATGAGTCGGGGCCGCTTGCAAATCACAGATTGTTCGCAGACCACAAGACAAATACGGAAATACCGAACGTGCTCGAAACGCATGTGGAAAGAAAAAGCCGGACGTTTTCGCGTCCGGCATAAATACAATCCGAATAAAACTCGAATTACTCGGCTTACTCTTCGGCGACCAATTCCAGATAGGAATCGTTCCATAGGTCTTCGTCGCGTCGGGCATGAGCAGCACGCGTTCCGGGTTCAATGCCTGCACCGCGCCCTCATCGTGGGTGACGAGCACAATGGCACCCTCATACTTGGCGATGGCCTTGAGAATCTCATCTCGTGAGGCCGGATCAAGATTGTTGGTCGGTTCGTCAAGCAGCAGCACGTTCGCACGGCTCGTCACCAATGTCGCCAACGCCAAGCGGGTCTTCTCACCACCGGAAAGCACGCGAGCCGGCTTCAACGCATCATCCCCGGAAAACAGGAACGAGCCGAGAATCGAACGCGCCTGCGTATCATTCAGTTCCGGAGCCACATGAATGAGGTTTTCCAACACTGTGGCATTCAGGTCAAGCGTGTCATGTTCCTGCGCGAAATAGCCGATTTTACAGCCGTGACCGTAGTCCACGGAACCGGTGTCCGGCTCTTCCAAATGCGCGAGCAGACGCAGGGTGGTGGTCTTACCAGCACCGTTGTATCCCAAAATCACCACACGCGAACCCTTGTCAATAGCCAGATTCACGCCGGCGAACACAATGTTCGAACCATAGGCTTTCGAAACGTCCTTCGCCATGATCGGCGTGCGACCGCACGGAGCCGGCTCCGGGAACCGGATATCCGCCACCTTCTCCTGCTTTTGCGCTTCGGACGTGGTCTCGAGAAGTTTCTCCGCACGGCGCATCATGTTCTGTGCGGCCACGGCCTTGGTCGCCTTCGCATGCAGGCGGATACCCTGCTGCATGAGGCGTTCCGCCTTCTTCTCGGCCACTTCACGTTCGCGACGGCGACGTTCCTCATCAACCGCGCGCTGATGCAGGTAGGCTTTCCAACCGAGGGAATACATGTCGATCTGTCCGAGTTGCGCGTCCAAATGCCATACCTTGTTCACCACTTCATCCAACAGTTCGGTGGAGTGGGAGATGACCAGGAATCCACCCTCATATTTCTTCAGGTATCCGCGCAACCATTCGATGGAGTCGGCGTCCAAATGGTTGGTCGGCTCGTCAAGGATTAGCGTATCCGCGTCAGAGAACAGGATGCGTGCCAATTCGATACGACGGCGTTGACCACCGGAAAGCGTACCCAATTGCTGGCCCATAACCTCCTGAGGCAAACCCAGACTCGCCGCCATCGCAGTTGCCTCGGACTGTGCCGCATAGCCGCCGGCCTTTTCGAAATCCTGCATGGCCTTGTCGTAACGGTTCATCGCTCGGGTCATGACGTCCGGATCCGGGTCGGTCATTTCCTTTTCGGCCTTGCGCATACGACTGATGATGGAAGCGATGTCTCGCGCGCTCATCATGCGGTCGAGCGCGGTCTGTTCCGGATCGGCAGCATGCGTGTCCTGCGGCAGATAGCCGAGCTTGCCCGATACACGCACTTTGCCGGCGGTGGGCAGCATGTCGCCGGTGATCACGCGGGTGAGCGTGGTCTTGCCGGCGCCGTTACGTCCGACCAGACCGATCTTGTCGCCCTTGGCGACGTGGAAATTCGTGGGATGCAGCAACGTGCGCGCGCCGATCTGAATCTCAAGCTCCTGCGCTTCAATTGCCATGCCTCAACACCTCTGCACTTTCGTTACTGTCGTTCCAAACTGGCTGTGCCGCACATAACGGCCTGCCCATCATTTCATAAGGCCAAACGCCAATCGAACATCATACCGAACGCCTGTAACCACGTGAATCCCACCGCGTGGTACGCAATCGCAAATGGAATAGATTGCGCGGAAGCGTAACAATCAGATTATTCTGGTGAGCAGGCAAATTCGGAAGGGAGCAAACATGAAGAAAGCTTTGATCATTGTGGATGTGCAGCCGACATTTTGCGAAGGCGGCGAACTGGGTGTAGCCGGTGGCAATGCCGTCGCGGAACGTATCGCGGATTACGTGAATGCGCATCGCGGCGAGTACGAATACATCGCAACCACGCAGGATTGGCATATCGAGCCCGGCTCACACTGGTCGGAGCAACCCGACTATGTGGATACGTGGCCCGTGCACGGCAAGGCCGGCACTCCCGGCGCCGAACTTCATCCAGCGATCGCCGCGCTGCATGTGGAGCATCATTTCAAGAAGGGACAGTATTCGCCGTCATATTCGGGGTTCGAAGGATACGAGGATAATACGGATTCGATTCCTTCCCGCGAACAGGTCGCCTCTGACATGGCTACAGGGCGTACGCTTGCCGTTGCATTGGAATCCGCGGGTATCGAATGCGTCGACGTGGTTGGCTTGGCCGAATCGCACTGTGTCAAGGAAACCGCGCTGGACGCCCGTAAGCTTGGACTTGAAGTGCATGTCATCGAAAACCTGACCGAACCGGTCAGTGAAGAACTCGGCATCGCAGCCCGCCAGCAAATGCTCTCCGCCGGCGTCATCCTCGACTAGTTTCTTGAGGAATGGGACAACGAATGGAGAAGGGATTGTTCAGCAGGCGTGTTTATGAGGTGGTGCGGCGCATTCCGAAGGGTAAAGTCGCCACCTATGGGCAGGTTGCGGCTTTGGCCGGAGCGCCACGCAACGCGCGTTTTGTCGGCTATGCCCTGCATTCGAATCCTGAGCCGGGTGTGATTCCATGTCATCGTGTGGTGTTCCGAGACGGCTCGTTGGCGCCCGGATTCGCGTTCGGCGGTCCGGAAAGACAGCGGCTTCTGCTCGAAGAGGAAGGCGTTGTCTTCATCTCTCCGAAAGGTATGCCCGAACTAAGCGAGTCAGGCAAGATGAAAGACTCGAACGCCGGAGCTTCCGGACTGCGAGTCGATCTCGCCCGTTGTCAGTGGGACGCCTAGTCGCTTTCAATCCGTGTCAACCGCTTACGCCCCCAACGACATTTGCTTTATCCGCCGTGGTTGGATAATGGGTGCCTGCCATAAGGCGAAGAAAGCAATGGGGACGCAAAGGTGGAACGGCAAGGCATGTGGCAACAGGACGCACCAGGGGCGATATCGGTCGGAATGCCGGTTGTATCGTTGGCACCGGCTCCGCGAACCATGGCATAACATCGGCTTAAGTCGTTGGAAAATAGCGCGACACGCCGCGATTTGCGGAGTTGGCATGCTTCATGTATATTTTCTACTCGTTGCCCACCACGGTGGAAACAACTTGCGGACATAGCTTAGTTGGTAAAGCGCAACCTTGCCAAGGTTGAGACCGCGGGTTCGAGTCCCGTTGTCCGCTCCATTCGAAAGCTTCCGGAAGGAGCTTTTTTCATATCCGACCGCAAATCCGGGCGTCATCCTCAATTCATCCCGACCGAAATCCGAACTGGAATCCTCCTCTGTTGAGAAAACGTTTGACCACAATGTGAACGTTCTCTTGAAAAGAGATAATCCATGCGAGAGGCTAGGAGAAGTTCCGCCAAAACAGGCAACGATGCCGGGGGAGAGCGGAACGGACGGAGGTAAAACAAATGAACGAGAACAGCGACATTATTTTCGTGCCGGACGATTCCGCCAGCCACGAGTGGACGGAACGGGACAGCGAACTCGTAGAGGAGTATGCGGCCCAGCTTATGAGCATGAGCATCTAGCCGGAAATTAGATGGGGCCGGGTTCCCTCTTCCATGACAGGAAAAGACGTCGCATTCGTACTGTGACTGCGGCGTCTTTTCCTTGTTTTCGTTTAGAATGGAGACTTGCCGCCAAGGCATCGAACACATGGAAAGGCGTATTGTTGGCTGAGATCAGACGGGAGATGGAACGGCTTCGACCCGTATACGAAACCGGTGTCCTACGGTTGCTGCTGCGTAACAATTCCATGCTGTACGTCGCGTTGTTGCGTTCCACGTTCGACCCGCTGACGGGGGAGCTGCCGCGCGAAATCGTCGAAGAACGGTTCGCACGCAGTCTCAACCGGCTCATCGAAACCGGCGATTACACGCTGAAAGACGGGCAGACTGCGCGCGAGGCCGCGCATTCGGTCCTGCTTGACCTCGCCCGCGAAAGGGAAGGCGACTACGCCTGGCTCGCCAATTCCATGGACGTGGCCTCGCACCGCTACCTGTACCGTCTCACAGCGCGAGCGCACCGTGCCATCGAAGCGCTCGACCGGCTTGAGGACACCACGAAAGCGCTGTCCGGCGCGCAGGCCAACAGCATCATCATGGAAATCGAGCATGCTCGCATGCAGTTGACCGCCGATCCGCGCGAGCGCATCCGCCTGCTGAAGAGGGACATTGAGGAACGGCAGAAGGAAATCGACGAGCTGGAACATAGCGAGGCCTTGGAAAAGCTCACGTCCGAACAGGTCGGCGACATCATCGGCGTGATTCACAACACTCTGCGAGGAGTGCCCATCGACCTGCGCGAGCTCGCCCTTTCCGAACGGGACAACGGCGACGCGCTCCGACGGCGCATGCAGGCCGGCGCCATGAGCGTGGAAAGCATCCTCACCGCATACCATGACGAATACCGACGCGCGTTCCGCGAATCCGACAGCGGACGTCGTTTCGAAGACGCGTTCCAAGTCATCGTCACCGACGAAGGCCGGCGCGAGATCGACGACGCGGTGCGGGACATCGCCAGAAACCCCTATTTGGATGGCGAGCCGAGCGTGCTGCTCAACCAGGTGCGTTCCGAACTCAAACGCATCTATGAAGGCATCGAGGACGTGCGCCGGCAGATCCGCACGTCCGACGAGGCGGTCAGCCGTCTCGTACGCCAGCAGACCGACACGAGCTACCGGACCATGCTCGCCAAACTCAACCAGCTGTTCGCAAAGACCAGCGCCGAAGCCAAAGCCCATCCCAATGACCAAAGCCGGCCCTACCATACGGACGCCGGGCAGGCGAAATTCCCGACATTGCCATCTCGTCCGGCCAGATCAATGGCGCGCGCCGCATCATCCAGCCTGAACGACGCCCCAGCGGCGACCATCGAAGCGCCGGACCTCAAGAACATGGTCGAAATATGCGGGCCACGGCTGACGCGCATGATCAGGCTTATCCGCAGCAATCCGGTGACGACATCGGACGGCATGTTCGTGGACCTCGCGGCAAGCTTCAACCAGCTGCCGAAAGCCGAACGGAGGGAAAGCGAACTGGTCGGCTTCCTCAGTGCCCTGCGCACGCAGGACGACTCGTCATACGTGACATGGCGCTGCATATCGATCGACGGCAGCGAACGCGTATGGCGCACCAAACCCATTCTCACCACCGAAACGACGCTCGACGACATCATCGAGGAGAGATAAGCATGACGGACTATATCGAAGCCAACATCGAGGAAACGATCCTGACAGGAGGGGAGCCGGTATTGGAAGAGGCCGGCAGCCAGCAGGCCTCGACCGCGCTGTTCAACGGCGACACCGGCGACATGCCCGTCGAAGCGCGCATGGCCGCGATCGCGCTCAAACGCGAACGCTACATCGACGGCAGCCTGTATGACCTCGCCTGCGAGAACCGTGAGGTCGTGGAACGTTCGCTCAACAACGACATGCTCAGACTGGTCGACAACACGAAATACCGCATCATGTACGCGTCGCCGGTCACCGACTCGGAGACATGCATCCGTTCGTTGAAAACACGTATGAGCCTCACCCGCGAGGAGGCCGCCACGCTTGCCGCGCTACGCATCAAAGCGTTGGAATACGAAAACCAGAACGCCGAACCATGCGACTGGCTTATCAGCTTCGACGACATCCGCGCATTGCTCGCCACCGGCGCGGGATCCTCACCGCCAGCAACGACGAGGAAGGCACTGCGAAGAAAATCACGTCCATCATCTCACGCATGCGCACCTACGGGTATCTCGCGCCGATCGAAGACGACGACATGTACGTCCTCACGCCACTGGTGCCCATGGTGCTCGACCGCGGCCTCGCCGACCAGTGGCTCGGATCCGAAACCACGGACGAGAACGCATCCGCCGACGGCCGCACCAACGCCGGCCCGGACGACAGGCCCATGGAAGACATAGAACAAGACGCATTCGATTTCAACACCGACGACAACCGTTTCGACGAGGAGGAACACTGATGGCAGACGGCATGAAGATCGTTTCCGACAAGTGGATGCTACAAAGCCGACAAATCGTCAACTGGGGCTCATACGGCGGCTGGCACGAATTCCGCCCATCCATGGACGAAACCATGCCGGTGACCCTGCTCGCCGGCGCCAGCGAATCAGGCAAATCCACACTCGTCGACGCGCAAATCTCACTCCTCTACCCATCCGGAACCCCCTACAACAAGGCGTCGAACTCCGGACGTTCGGAACGCAACGACTACACCTACCTGCGTGGCATGATCGGCGTAAGCGATAGCGAAAACGGCGAAACGCCGATCTTCCTGCGCGGCAAAGACGCCGACGGCACCCCACAGAACATCTGGGGCGCAATCGTCGACACCTACGTGAACAAAACCGACGGAGGACTGCTCTCCTGCGGCAAATTCCTCTACCTGAACGCCGGAGACGGACAAGACGGACTACGCCGCCGCTACATCACCTGGAACCGAACCATCGACCCACGACTCATGGACCAGTACCGCAACACACCATTCACCCGGTCCATGTTCGAAAAAACCTATCCGGAATGCACCACGCACACCAACGCCGCGGCATTCCACGCCTCCATCTGGCAGGACATGGGCCTAAGCGCCGACGCCTGCCGCCTCCTGCACAAAATACAATCGGCGGACGCCCCCTCAAAACTCGACGACATCTTCAAGCAAGGCGTGCTCGACATACCCGAATCCATCCGCCTCGCCCACGAAACCGTCGACGACTACAACCGGTTCAACGAAAACTTCCACAGCATGGAAGACAAAATGGCCCGCGTCGCCATCCTGCAAAACATCCAGACACGCTACGGCGAATACGCAAAGCAAACCAGCGAACGACGCGAATACGAACCCATCAACCCCGACAGCGAACATGGCAACGCAACACTGTCCGCATGGGCGCGCTCGCGCATGGCCAGCGAAGTGCGCGCTGGTCTGCCGGCCGCGCAGCGCAAGGTCAAGGAGTCGCAGGAGGCCATCGATCGGGCGATGCAGCGCGTCGGCGAGCTCAACACGCGAATCGACGCCGTCAAGGAACGTATCCAAGGCATCGACGGCGGCAGTCTGCAGCAGCTCGGCAAGGATCTTCAACGCGTGCGCCAGGACATCGACGAGGCGAGCAGGCAACGTCATGCCATAGCCGAACGATTCGAACAGGTCGAAGGCAGGCTTCCCGACAGCGAGCAGACATGGGACGCCAAACGCGCCATGCTCGCCGAAACGCTCGACACATACGAGGAACGGTTGAAGGACGCGAACGCCAGATTCCAGCAGCTGGTAGGGGAGCGTCACGACCGCCAGCGCGACCGTGACAGCCTACGACGGGACTATCAGCGCAAACTCACGCACAGGACGCGCATCAGCGATGACATGGACGACGCGCGCACGCTTATCATGCGGGCGACCGGATTGGACGCGTCCGAACTGCCGTATGTGGCCGAACTGATGGACGTGAACGAACAGGACGAACAGTGGCGTCTGGCAATGAACGTCACCTACGCGCCCATCGCGCAGACCATCCTCGTCGACAAACGCCACGAGCAAGGATTCGCGGCGAAAATCAGCGCCATCGACCCGAAACTCATGACACGACGCACGTGGCGGTTCATCGACACCGGCATGCAATACGAATCCTCCGCCAGCGAAGGCTGGATGTCGTCGAAACTGCAATACCAGGAGGACTCTCCGTTCGCCGGATGGCTGAAAAACCAGACGACGTCGCCACGGTTCGACGCGCGTTGCGTGCACGCCATCGACGACATGAACCATGACGAACGACAAGTGCAGGCCGACGGACAAATCAAATCCGGCGACCGTGGATTCCACGGCAGCAAAGGACTACACCAGGTCATCGGCTTCATGAACGAACAATACCTGGCCGAACTGAAAAACCAACTCGACAAGGCGGAGCAGGCGTTGCAGAACGCCGACCGTCGAAGCGAACAAATGTCCAACGCCATCAGCCTGCTGCAAGACGAGCACGAGCTCGCACGAATCGTAGCCGACATGCCATGGAGCAAAATCGACGTGAACGGACTACGGGAACAGGAAACGCGAATCCGCAGGCAGATCGAACGCATCGAAAACGACCCGGAACTCGGCCAACTGCAAACCGAACTGAAACAGCTCAACCAACAGGCCACCGCCGAAAACAGAAACCAGTACCAAGCCGAAGACGACCTCGACAAGGCCCAACACGCCGTCCAAGCCGAACAAGCATGGCTCGACGCCTACGGCAACGACGACTTCGACGACGCCACACTATCCAGCATGGTATCGAACCTACTCGCCGACGCATACGAGAACTGCTTCGGCGCATCCGTACGCGCGCAAGACCGGCCAAAACTCATCGCAGGCCTCTTCGACCATGAAAGCGAAACACCATTCCACACGCGCGCGCTACGCAACATCGCACGCATCGCACGCACACGAATCCAAGAAATCGACGCCAGATCCAACCAACTGCGCGCCGACACGGAACGCATCATGGACGACTACCTCAACAACCACTCCACAGACGACAACACCGTCATGGCAAGCGTGGAAGACTACCGATACTTCCTCGACGAACTCGACGAACTCAACATGCTCGTCACCCGCGCCGCAACCGACGAAGAATACGCCAACAGCGTCAAAAAACTCTACATGAGCTTCCAACAGCTCAACCGCGCGCTACGCACCGACGAAGAAAACATCAAAGAACAACTCAACCGCATCAACAGCATGCTCAAAGGACAACAATTCGGCCCACAAGGCGGCAGACTATCACTCGACGTGACCTTCAGCCCAATCGACCGACAATTCGAAACAACCCTCAGCCGCATCCTGTCAAAACTGGAAGACTGGACGCGCAACGCAAGCGACAATCCCACGGAAACACGCAAAGCATTCAACAACTGCGAAACATTCGTGAACAGACTGCACAACGAACTCGACAAAATACACGACACCAACGGCATCAAAGCATACGGCGCACGCAACCTCGACCCACGCGTACGCAGCTCATTCTACGCAATCGTGCACCACGACAACGCCCCCGACGAACGCATCAGCTCCACCGGCGGAAAATCCGGCGGAGCCCTCCAAGAACTCACCTCATTCGTCTACGGCGCAGCCCTCATCTACCTCCTCGGCGGAGACCTCACCGCACGCCCCACCTACACCACGCTCTTCCTCGACGAAGCACTCATCAAAGCCGACGGCCGCTACACCAAAACGCGCGCTCGCCGTACTACCCCGACTCGGCTTCCAAATCATCGTCTCCGCCCCGGAAAGCAAAACCGCGGAAATCCTCAACGTCGCCAACAGAGCATACGTCGCATACAAAGACCCATCCACCGACAACTCATACCTACAGGAACTCGACAGCGAAACCATCACACAGGACGAAACACAGCCCACCACCGCACCCGCGAAACCAACAACGGAGGCATAACCCATGGCAACGGCCAGAAGCACCACCAACAGCGACATCCACAGCCAACTCAACGGATACGTCACCGACTATCTCACCAAGCACATGTATGACGCCAACACCTCCTGGCCGTTGCGCAAAACCATCCGACTACCCAAACAAACCGAACTCGAAGCCCACTACACGCACATCCGCGCCCAAGACGAAGCCATCCGCAACTGGGCACAACAACACCACTGCGAAACCAGCGAAAAAACCAAAGTCATCTCCAACGGAATCGTCCGACAAACCAGCCAACTCATCGACTCGGTAACCATACCCGACCTCAACACGGCCCTCAACATCACCACACCACAAACACGCAAACTCTACCAACGCGAACACCAACGCGCACGCACCATCACCAACCAATTCAACCTCGACTCCAACACCTCCATAAACATCGCCAAAATCCTCAAAACCACGACGACACCGACTTCAACCTCGTCATACAAGCCGCACACTACTTCGCCAACCACAACACCGAAAACATGACCCCACGCATGGTCCCCATCCCCGGATTCAGCGCAAAATGGCTAGGCAAAACAACATCAAACCGCTGCAAAGCAATCTGCAAACTCCTCAAACGAGAACAACTAGCCCTCAACGACCGCCACGGAGAAATCCGACTCCGACTCCTCGACACACAACACCACAACCAACCAGACCTCATCGTGACACAACCATGGACAGACGGCGCGCCACACGACATCACCCACATCATCATCGTGGAAAACAAAGACACCTACCAAGCCATACCCACAACAGAACACGCCATCTGCATATTCGGCAGCGGACACGCGGCAACCCGAATCAAAACACTACTACCTTGGATCACAACCACACCCCACATCATCTACTGGGGAGACATAGACGCAGACGGCCTCGAAATACTCTCCGAACTACGACAAACCGGCATCACCTGCGACTCCATACTCATGGACAGCACAGCATACAAAACATACGAACCATACGGCACCAAACTCGACACCAAAAAACAACCCCTCAAAACACGCGACCCCAAACCAACACCAGGACTCACACAACACGAAAGAAACTTATACGAACAACTCTGCACCGGGAAAAACACAACCTACCTACGAATCGAACAAGAACGCATCCCCATCAACGACGCAATGACAATACTCCACAACCAACACCAATGGAACACAACACACCACAAATAGAACACCTGTTCGAAATCATAACGAAAATGAGGTATCCTAAACAACTAGAACAAAGAACAACCACCAGCGGAGGCAAGCCGTGGCAACCAAACGCAACAACGCAGCAAACGGCGACGTCATAGTCGAACGCGTTCTCACCAGCGACGCATTCCTCGCAAGAGAAATCAAAAAAGCCCCTCTCAAAACGAAAAACGGTTCACTTACAGCCGACCTCAAGCACCTGCCCAACGACCTCAAAATCACCATCCAAGGCGCTCGCGAGCATAATCTGAAGAACGTGGATCTTGAGTTTCCGCGCAATCGCATGGTGGTGTTCACCGGACTGTCGGGTTCTGGCAAATCCTCGCTCGCCTTCGATACGTTATTCGCCGAAGGCCAACGCAGATATGTGGAGTCGCTGTCGGCGTACGCAAGGCAGTTCCTGGGGCAAATGGACAAGCCCGACGTCGATTTCATCGAAGGTTTGAGCCCTGCGGTGTCGATCGATCAGAAGACCACGAACCGCAATCCACGTTCGACTGTCGGCACGATTACCGAGATTTACGATTATCTGAGATTGCTGTTTGCCCGCACTGGCATTCCGCATTGCCCGGAATGCGGCGCGTTGGTCAGCGCACAGACGCCGCAACAGATGGTGGACGCGTTGCTGCAGTATCCGGAGCGCACACGATTCCAGATTCTCGCGCCGGTCGTCCGTGGGCGTAAGGGCGAGTTCGAGGATCTGCTTGAACTCTTGCGGGGCGACGGCTACGCACGAGCGCTGATTGACGGCGAAATGAAGCAGCTGTCCGACGACATCAAACTCACCAAGCAGAAAAAGCACACCATCGAAGTGGTGGTGGATCGACTGGTGGTCAAGGACGGCATCCGTCAGCGTCTGACCGATTCCATTGAAACCGCATTGAAGCTCGCCAAGGGTATCGTGGTGGCCGATTTTGTGGATTTGGATGAGAAGGATCCTGACCGCCGTAAGCCTTTTTCCGAAAAACGCGCATGCCCGAACGGGCATCAGCTTGAACTTGATGAGATTGAGCCGCGCACGTTCTCGTTCAACGCCCCGTACGGTGCCTGCCCGGTATGCACGGGCATCGGATACAAGCTGGAGATTGATCCGGAACTGGTGATTCCCGATCCCAGCAAGACACTGAATGAGAACGCCATCGAACCGTGGGGCATGACCAAAGGCACCGGCGAATATTATCGCCATGTGCTTGAGGGGCTCGGCGATGAGATGGGTTTCGATCTCGACACCCCTTGGAAGGATCTTCCGGAAGAGGCCCGTCAAGCCATTATGTATGGGCGTGATTTCAAGGTGCAGGTCTCGTATCGTAACCGTTGGGGTCGTATGCGCGAATATTCCACCGGTTTCGAAGGCGTGGTGCGTACGCTGATGCGTAGGCATGACGAGACCGACTCCGATCAGATGAAGCAGTATTACGAATCGTATATGCGTGAAGTACCTTGTCAGGCATGCCAAGGCCGTAGGCTTCGTCCGGAAGTGCTGGCGGTGACCGTTGGCGGGGAATCCATTGCCGATGTGTGCGACATGTCCGCTGAGACAAGCCTCGCATGGATGGACGGCTTGCAGCTTGAAGGGTCGGCCGCGCAGATCGCCGGCGAGGTGTTGAAGGAGATTCGTGCCCGTCTTGGATTCCTCAACGACGTCGGACTGAACTATCTGACACTGTCTCGTGCCGCCAAAACCTTGTCTGGCGGCGAGGCGCAACGTATTCGTTTGGCGACCCAGATCGGTTCCGGTTTGGTGGGCGTGATGTATGTGCTCGACGAACCATCCATCGGCTTGCACCAGCGTGACAATGAGCGGCTGATCACCACTCTGCATCATCTGCGCGATCTTGGCAACACGCTGATCGTTGTGGAGCATGACGAAGACACTATCAAAAACGCTGATTGGGTTATTGACATCGGACCTGGAGCTGGCGAGCATGGCGGCGAAGTGATCTATTCCGGTCCCGCGAAAAAGCTCGTTGACGCTCCGCGTTCGGTTACGGGCGACTACATTGCCGGCCGCCGAAAGATCGAGGTCCCGCAGTCCCGTCGCAAAGTACGTAAGACCAAGCAGTTGCGCGTGGTTGGAGCCCGCGAAAACAATCTGAAGGATTTGACGGTCAACTTCCCACTGGGAGTATTCACTTGCGTGACGGGTGTTTCGGGTTCCGGTAAATCCACTTTGGTCAATCAGATTCTGTACCCGGTGCTTGCCGACAAACTCAACGGTGCGCGCATCGTGCCCGGCAAGCATACCCGTGTGGAAGGTGTGGGCCAGTGCGACAAAGTGATCCACGTTGACCAGAATCCGATCGGACGCACTCCGCGTTCCAATCCGGCCACCTATACCGGAGTATGGGATAAGATCCGCACGCTGTTCGCCAAAACCCCTGAAGCGCAAGTCCGTGGATACGGTCCGGGGCGGTTCTCGTTCAATGTCAAGGGTGGCCGGTGCGAAGCATGCCATGGCGACGGCACTTTGAAGATCGAAATGAACTTCCTGCCGGACGTGTATGTGGACTGTGAGGAATGCCATGGCAAACGCTACAACCGCGAAACGTTGGAGGTGAAATACAATGGCAAATCCGTTGCGACGTGCTTGGCATGCCGATCGAAGAGGCTGCCCAGTTCTTCAAAGCGTATCCCTCCATCTCCCGCTATCTCGACACGCTTGTGCAGGTCGGACTTGGGTATATCCGACTCGGACAGCCTGCTCCAACGCTTTCCGGCGGCGAATCGCAGCGTGTGAAGCTTGCGACCGAGTTGCAGCGAAGGTCTACGGGCAAAACCGTGTATATTCTTGACGAACCTACCACGGGTTTGCATTTTGAAGATGTGCGCAAACTGCTGCTTGTCTTGCAGGGATTGGTGGATAAGGGCAATACCGTTATTGTCATTGAACACAATCTCGATGTGGTCAAGTCGGCCGATTGGATCATCGACCTTGGGCCGGAAGGCGGTGACGGAGGCGGCACCATCGTTACCGAAGGTACGCCGGAACAGGTGGCTCAATGCGAACAGTCTTGGACCGGCAAGTTCCTTAAGGGCATGCTGTGAGCGCACCCATCGAGCGGCACAGCCAGGAGGTTTGGCGCAAAACCGCCGAACAGTTGAACGGCGACGGTTTCAGTGTCGGTGGTGATGATTCTCCCGGCAAAGACGTAAACAAGAACGGCGCGCCTCTGCTGGGGGATTCACGTGACCTGTTTCGTCCGAAAACATCCGACATTCCGGCGCAGCCGGGCGTATACAAGTGGCGAGATGGTGAAGGCAGGGTCATTTACGTAGGCAAGGCGAAAAACCTGCGCAACCGTTTGACCAATTATTTCCAACCGTTGTATCAGCTGCATCCCCGCACTCAAACCATGGTATTGACGGCCCGCAACCTGGAATGGACGGTCGTTGGTACCGAACTTGAGTCATTGACGTTGGAATACACGTGGATCAAAGAGTTTGACCCACGATTCAACGTTGTGTTCCGCGACGACAAAACCTATCCGTATCTGGCGATCTCATCCGGTGAACGCGTGCCGCGGGTGTGGGTGACCAGAAGCCGCAAACGCCGCGATACAAGATATTTCGGCCCGTACGCCAAAGTATGGGATCTGCGTCACAGTCTCGACCGTCTCCTCAAGACTTTTCCTGTGCGCACCTGTTCGCAGAACGTTTATCATAAGGCGGAAATCACTCATCGTCCATGTTTGCTTGCGTCCATCGGCAAATGTTCGGCCCCTTGCATTGGACGTATCAGCGTCGAGGAACACCGGAAGATGTGCGAACAGCTTATTGGCGTATTAACCGGTCGCATCGGCAAATCGTATATCGCACAGCTCACGCGTGAAATGAAGGAGGCCAGCGACGAGTTGGAGTTCGAGAAAGCGGCTCGGTTGCGCGATCAGATCCAGATGCTATCCACAGTGGTTGAGCAGAATGCCGTGGTGTTCGATTCCGATGTCGATGCGGATTTCTTCGGCGTCGATTCGGACGAGCTGGAAGCTTCCGTGCACGCGTTTTACGTGCGTGCCGGTTCCATCCGAGGTGAACGCAATTGGAGTGTGGAACGGGTTGAGGATGTGACGGATGAGGAGCTGATTGCCGACCTTATTGTGCAGGTGTATTCGGAAACCGCAGGGGAGACGATTAGGGCTTCGCAGTCGACTGTTGTCACCGAACAACGCAATGCCATCGGATCGACGCAAATCGTGACGGCGACCGATGCGGTGGCACGCGCGCAAGCTACCAGGGAACGTAACGAGCGGCAGGATCAGACCGGTCGTGCGGATTTGTTGGCTCCTATCTCTCCGGTGCCGCGCGAGGTGATTGTTCCCATCGAGCCGGCCCGGCGTGAAGAGCTTGAATCATGGCTTAGCGGATTGCGCGGTGGTGCCGTGAGCATTCGCGTGGCCAGCAGAGGGGATAAGAGACAGCTTCTGGACCGTGCCAACGATAATGCCAAGCAGGCAATGCAGCGCAGCAAGATGAGTCGCATCAGCGATATGGGCGCCCGCAGCACAGCCATGAATGATGTTGCCAAGGCTTTGGGACTTGAACAGGCTCCATTGCGCATCGAATGCTACGACATTTCCAATACCGTCGGCGGAGCGTTCCAGGTCGCTTCCATGGTGGTATTCGAGGACGCGATTGCCAAAAAGTCCGAATATCGTCGTTTCGCCATTCGCGGAGCGGACGGACAGGGTGCACTCGACGATTTGAGCGCATTGTACGAGACGCTGACGCGACGATTCCAACATGGCAATATCGCCGGTGACTCCGGCGAAAGCATGGATAATGAACGTCGGGCATCCGAGCATGGTGACCAGACTCATGAACCGACTGTCCAGCAGAACACCAATCGGCATCATTTCGCATACAAGCCTAATCTGGTGGTGGTCGATGGCGGCAAACCGCAGGTCATGGCGGCCGCGAAGGCGCTTGAGGATTGCGGTGTGGATGACGTGGCCGTGTGCGGATTGGCAAAACGTTTGGAAGAGGTGTGGGTGCCGGATGACGACTATCCGATCATTCTCAAACGTCAATCCGAAGGCATGTATCTACTGCAACGCGTCCGCGACGAATCGCATCGTTTTGCCATCACCTATCATCGTCAGACCAGAAGGAAAGGCGCGTTGCGTTCCGCCTTGGACGATATTCCAGGCGTCGGCGAGGCATACCAGAAGCGCCTACTGAGCCATTTCGGCTCGGTTCGTGCCATGCGTGAGGCGGATGTCGAGGATTTCGAGCAGGTCAAAGGCGTCGGAAAAGCCAAAGCCGCAGCCATTTACCAAGCGTTGCACGCCCACGACGGGCAACCGTCGACGGAAAATGCCATTTCGTCGAATAGTCCGAAAGATGAAATGGAATAAGATTGGGTAGCGAAAAAAGACAATCGGATTGCTAGCATGATGACGGTGAATATATAGGGAGGGAATATGACCGAGGTCAACCACCGGTGCGCGGTTCTGGGCAAGCCCATCGCACATTCATTGTCTCCGGTGCTGCACAATGCCGCTTATCACGCGTTGCATCTTGACGACTGGTCGTACGACAAGCATGAGGTGGGCGAGCCTGATCTTGAGGGCTTTCTTGAATCGCTTGATCCGACCTGGTCGGGACTCAGCCTGACCATGCCATTGAAGAAAACGATCCAGCCATACGGAACACCGTGCAATACATGGGCCAAAGAGCTTATGGTTGCCAATACCGCGGTGTTTGATTGGACCAAAACCTGCGTCAATGGCAATTCGAACATCCCCTTCATCAGGCTATATAACACGGACGTACGCGGCATCGAACTCGCTTTCGAACACTCGTATCAGACACGTGCGATAACGCCGAAGACGGACCGTTCGGGAACGGCCGTGATCATCGGCAACGGCAACACCGCAACGTCGGCGTTAGCGGCATGCGTGGAGATGTCTGCGATCGGACATGTCATCGTTGTGGCTCGCCATCCTGAGAAGAACGCCGATCTCAAGCCACTTGCCGAACGGTATATGCCATCGGAACAGCCGATCAGCATTGTCGGCATGGACCACGCCATCGAAGCGTTGCGCCAGGCTGATGTGGCGATAAACACCATTCCCGGATTGGCTGCGGACGGTATTGCCGAATCATTGAGAATGCCAGGTGTGCGCATGCATGGAACATTGCTCGACGTCGTATATGACCCACGCCCTACCAAGCTGATGCAGGCATGGCGCCAACAGGGAGGAATCGCCATTGGCGGCGAGCAGATGCTGTTGTATCAGGCCATGGTGCAGGTCTGGTTGATGACGGGAATCTGGGATGACGATCCGCCGAGCGGTATGGTTGATCAGGATTGCACCGCGCGTTTGGAACAAGCCATGCGCATCGCGCTTGAGGAGGCTCTGTGATGGCACAGAAAGACATCGACGTACAGGCGAATGGCACGCATGCCAGCGCCCCTTCGCCGGCTGAAGGTTTTGAAGTATTGCTGATCACCGGCATGAGCGGTGCGGGCCGTTCGCATGCTGCCGACAGCATTGAAGACATGGGTTGGTATGTGGTTGACAACATGCCTCCAAAACTGCTGGTGCCCTTGGTGGACATGATGACCACGGGATCCAATATTCACAAACTCGCCGCTGTTGTCGACGTGCGTTCCCGCGACTATTTCGATGACCTGTCCGCGGTGCTCAGCCATCTGGACGATCTTGGTGTGAAAACGCGTATCCTGTTCCTTGATGCCAGCAACGAGGTGCTGATCAAACGATATGAATCCGTACGCAGGCCTCATCCGTTGCAGCAGGGCAATCGACTGATTGACGGCATTCTCGAGGAACGAGATCTGCTTGAGAATCTCAAAGAACGTGCGGACATCGTTATCGACACGTCATCATTGAGTATCCATCAGCTGTCCACGAAATTATATGAGGCCATGCTCGGATCCGGTCCGACCACGGTTTCCGTGCACATCTTCAGTTTCGGTTTCAAATACGGTATTCCCATCGACGCCGACTTTGTGGCCGACGTGAGATTCCTGCCGAATCCATTTTGGGTTCCCAGGCTTCGCTCGCTGACCGGACGCGACAAAGAGGTGAGTGATTACGTACTTTCCAGCGAAGGGGCCGCGGACTTCCTCGACTCGTATGAAAAGGCGCTTTCGATTGCGATTGAAGGATATGCGCAGGAAGATAAGCATTATGTGACTATTGCGATTGGTTGCACCGGAGGCCAGCATCGTTCTGTCGCGATGAGTGAGGCTTTGGCTAAGCGACTGCGTGCGAGGGGGTTGTCGGTTTCCGTTTCCGCACGCGAGCTTGATAAGCGGTCAGCGGAAAAATGACCGTATTATGAGAAAATAGTGTCCATATGTAAAGAAACCCGGCTGTGATTGTCCAAGATATTCGGTATCACAGTAAGCCGTGGCGGTGCGGAATGATTCCGCGACTCGCCTGAAATTTAGGGAAGAACAGCAAGGTAGGAGGTTGGCTCTTGGCTCTTCTGGATGACGTCAAAAGCGAGCTGGCCGCAATCGATAACGAACTGCCGATCGCCAAAAAGGCGCAGGCGACAGCGATGATTCGATTCGGCAATGGTTTGCACTCGGTGGATCACCACATTCTCGTGCAGGTGCAGCTCGACTCCCAAGATGCGGCTGCTTGGCTGCAGGACACCATCAAGAACCTGTATGGTCATGAAGCCACGCTTACTCCTGTCTCTAGGCAGACGCCAACCGGCACCGTGCAGCGTTATGTGATTCGCGTGCCGAAGGGCAGTACGGCGCTCGTGCTGCAGACCGGCCTGTACAGCCGTTACACCAAGAACATGGTGCTTGGTCTTCCAAGCGATATCATCAACGGCAAAATCGCGCAGATCAAGTCCGCATGGCGCGGCGCGTTCCTCGCCAACGGACGTCTGTCCGATCCAGGCAAGGCCAGCTATCTTGAAATCGTGTGCCCGAACCATGAGGCCGCTCTGGCACTGGTCTCCACCGCACGACGTCTGGGCATCACCGCCAAGCCGCGTAAGCTGCGCAGCTCCGAACGCGTCACCCTGCGCGATCCCGACGCCATCGAACGTATGCTCATTCTTATTGGTGCGCCGCGCTCCGCACGCGAGTGGACCGGAAAGCGTTCCGACGGCGAAGCTCGGGGCAAAGCCAACCGTCTGGCCAACTTCGACGACGCCAACATGCGTCGCAGCGCCAAGCGGCTGCGGAAGCATGCGACAAGGTTCGTCAGGCGTTTGAGATTCTTGGAGATGACATTCCAGACAACCTCAAATCGGCCGGCCAGCTTCGTCTCGACCATGCTGATGCGTCGCTGGAACAGCTGGGACGTTTGGCCGATCCACCAATCACCAAGGATGCCATCGCGGGCCGTATCCGTCGACTTCTGCAGCTCGCCGAGAAAACCGAAAAAGCGCGCCGCCAGTCGGCTTGATTGAATCTTTTATGCAAAACACCATGCCTGTTTTCGAACAGCATGGTGTTTTTGTTCGTTTGGGCTTGTATTATTCGTAAATGGCAATATGGCCATTCCACGCTTACAAGCGGCTAGGAAAGGATATACATGAAGACACTCAAGGATCTTGGAGATCTCAAGGGCAAGCGCGTTCTCGTTCGCGCCGATTTCAACGTTCCGCTGGACGGCACCACGATCACCGATGACGGTCGTATCAAGGCCGCTCTGCCGACCATTAAGGCCCTGCGCGAAGAAGGCGCGAAGGTCATTCTGATGGCTCACCTCGGCCGTCCGAAGGGCAAGGTCGTTCCGGAACTGTCCCTTGCCCCGGTCGCTGCTCGTCTCGGCGAGCTGCTCGGCATCGAGGTCCCGCTGGCTGAAGACACCTATGGTGAGGATGCCCAGGCCAAGGTCGCCGCAATGGGCGACGGCGATGTCGTTCTGCTGCAGAACGTGCGTTACAACCCGGAAGAAACCAGCAAGGATCCGGAGGAGCGCGCCGCTTATGCCAAGAAGATTGCTGCGCTCGGCGAAGCGTTCGTATCCGATGGCTTCGGCGTCGTGCACCGCGCACAGGGCTCCAATTACGACGTTGCTGCCGATCTTCCGGCTGCTGCCGGCCTGCTGGTCGAGAAGGAAGTCAAGGCTCTGTCCCGCGCCACCGTTGAGCCGGAACGCCCGCTGACCGTCGTGCTCGGCGGTTCCAAGGTCTCCGACAAGCTCGGTGTGATCGAAAACCTGCTCGACAAGGCCAACCGTCTGGTCATCGGCGGCGGCATGGTTTACACCTTCCTCAAGGCCAAGGGCCTCGAGGTCGGCACCTCCCTGCTGGAAGAGGATCAGGTCGAGACCGTCAAGGGCTACATCGAGCGCGCTGAGCAGAACGGCGTCGAACTCGTGTTGCCGACCGATATCGTGGTGAACCCGGTCTTCCCGAAGTCCGATGAGGACATCGCTCCGGAAGTCGTGGCTGCCGACGCCATTCCGGCTGACAAGATGGGTCTGGACATCGGTCCGGATTCCCAGAAGCTCTTCCACGACAAGATCGTGGATTCCAAGACCGTCGTTTGGAACGGCCCGATGGGCGTGTTCGAGGTTCCGGCTTTCGCTGCCGGCACCGAGGCCGTGGCCCAGGGTCTGGTCGACGCTACCGCAGCTGGTGCGTTCACCATCGTCGGCGGCGGTGATTCCGCTTCCGCAGTGCGTAACCTCGGCTTCCCGGAGGATGGCTTCTCGCACATCTCCACCGGTGGCGGTGCCTCCCTCGAGTTCCTCGAGGGTAAGGAACTGCCGGGCCTGAAGGTGCTCGACTGATGCTTAACGCATAACCGGAGGTGCTCCCTTATCAACAAAAAAGGTGGGGGAGCACCTCTTGTTTTCACTAACCCGAAACCACGGCGTACGAACACTGAATGAAATAAGAACGGAGGCAGGCAAACACATGGCATCGCAACGAATTCCACTGGTCGCCGGCAATTGGAAGATGAACTTCGACCATCTTGAAGCCACCTATTTCGTTCAGCAGCTCGCATGGAAACTTCGTGACATTCATTTCGACTACCGCCATTGTGAAATCGCATTGATGCCGTCCTTCACATCGTTACGCAGCGTGCAGGTGTTGGTCGAATCCGACAATTTGAAGATTCACTACGGCGCACAGGCTGTTTCCGTAACATCGCAGGGCGCGTTCACTGGAGATGTGTCTGCCGATATGATCGCCCACCTCGGCTGTTTGTATGTGATTGTCGGACATTCCGAACGACGAAAGTACCATCCGGAAGATGATGCGAACATCGTGGATCAGGTACGCGCTGTTTTGGCGGCCGGAATGCAGCCGATTCTTTGCGTCGCGAAAGCTACGAGGAACGTCGCAAAGGCATTGAGCTTGATTTCGCCGTGGGGCAGGTGCATGACGTCACACGCGATCTTTCCGACGAGGAAGCGTCGCGTCTGATTGTGGCGTATGAGCCGATATGGGCCATCGGCTCCGGAATGGTGGCCACTCCACAATCCGCTCAGGACGCGGCCAAGGCGATTCGGGATGATTTGGCTGAAACTTTCGGCACGCATGTAGGAGAGTCCGTGCGCATTCTGTATGGTGGCTCCGTCTCCTCAAAGAACGCCGAAGAATTGATTGGCGAGCCCGATGTGGATGGATTCCTTATCGGCGGTGCCGCGCTGAACGTGGATGAGCTCACCAGAATCTGCCAGCTCACCATGAATGCGACAGTATGATGCTCGCGGAGTAATGTTTTTATCGAGTTGGCCTTTCAAGGTGTGGTCATTATTCGATTTTCTCAATACCTTGCGCTATTGTTAACAGCAGTGTTTACGAACTGGAGGTTCACTCGTGTCCGCTATGGCCATCGTCAAGCTTGTGCTGCAGATTATTCTTGTTATTTTCAGCCTCTTGCTCACCCTGTTGATTCTGATGCACAAGGGTAAGGGCGGCGGTCTGTCCGATATGTTCGGCGGCGGTCTCACCCAGAATGCGGGTTCTTCCGGTGTCGCGGAAAAGAACCTGAATCGTTGGACCGTCATCATCGCGGTGCTGTGGGTTGCCATCATCATTGCCCTCGGTCTGATGACGAAGTTCGATCTCATCTGATTGGCTTTTTGCTTCGGCCCATGACTGGATTACAGTCATGCGAAGTGTTTTTATCGTAGTATTGTCTACAACATACGAGCTAAGGATTGATTTGACGTCTTTGAAAATCGAGAAAACCCAAGAAACCACGATGGTCGTCGCGGATTTGGACGGTACTTTGCTGCATGATGGCGAAACGTTCGAGGAACGTTTTCTTACACAACGTTCCATCGATGTGATTAACCGCATGCACGATAATGGCGTGACCTTCGTTGTGGAAACGGCACGTCCGGTCAGCACAGGCTTTTCGTTCGTGGAAAAACTGCCGGTTGATGCCGTTGCCTATCTCAATGGAGCATTGATCGATTTCAATCCAGCCTCATCAAATTATGAAATGCTCACTTCGCCGATGCTGCCGGAAGACGGCCATCTCAAGAAAATCGGATTCTCCTCACAGCGAGCATGCGAAGTCTGCAAGAATCTGTTGAATGAACTGCCCGGTATGGAAGTCGGCATTGTCATGGATGATGTGAGATACACCAATTTCGATGTTACGAAATATTGGAAAACACAGACCTGGCGATACACTGACTTCGACGATGTTCCTGAAGGCATCGCCGATAAGCTCATTATCTTCCCTAACGATGAGCAGCGGAATCAGGTCGGTTCTCTTGTGCCCAACGATTTTGACGTACATATCTCTGAGGGATCGCTCTGGATGTTGATGAATCCTCAAGCCAACAAGGAGCATGCGTTGGATTTGCTGGCAGAACATTTTGAGACGCCGATGAGCAATACCGTCTCATTCGGTGACGATTTGGTCGACATTGCCATGCTACGTAAATCCGGCAGGGGAGTGGCGGTGGCGAACGCCAATCCGGATGTGTTGAACATCGCAGATGAAATCTGTCCATCTAATAATGATGACGGTGTGGCGCAGTGGATTGAAGATAATCTGCTGTGATGTCTCGTGATATTCAAGAGTTATATGAGTTGAACTTCGTGAATTGAACTTTTGTCGCAAAAGGATGCGAAATAGTTACATTTGATATTGAACTTCCGCAATTTCGTTAGTTGGTTTGTGTTAGGATTTGAACTAGCGCTTGATGAAAATTGAACCGAAAGGACTAGTATGGCGGAATCGTTCTCCAACCGGTTGAACGTCGCTATGGCGTTCCGCAATGTCAAACAAATTGACTTTGTGCATGCTGCTGAGAAGTTCAATATCAAACTTGGCAAAAGTCATATGAGTCAGTACGTGAGCGGCAAAACCGTGCCGCGTGCCGATATCGCCCATTTTCTTGCGGCTTTTCTGCAGGTCAATGAGGACTGGCTGATGGGAAAGGACGTTCCCATGGAGCAGAACGTCGCCACCTTGCCCGCAATCAAGTCTGATGAAGCCCAACATGATAGCAATCCTGCATCAGCGCAATCAACAGAAGGAAAGACTATGCGCACCTTTACGAAATCTCATAAGCTCGACAATGTGCTCTACGACGTTCGTGGTCCGGTGGCGGACGAGGCAGCACGCATGGAAGCCGCGGGAACGCATATTCTGAAACTCAATATCGGCAATCCTGCGCCATTCGGATTCCGGACTCCGGATGAAGTCGTGTATGATATGGCGCAACAGCTCCCTGAAACCGAAGGATATTCACCGTCCAAGGGTCTGTTCTCGGCACGCAAAGCCATCATGCAGTATGCACAGCTCAAGAATATTCCGAACGTCTCCATCGATGATATCTTCACCGGCAATGGCGTCAGCGAGCTCATCAACCTGTCGCTGTCCGCGTTGCTGGATGATGGCGACGAGGTGCTGGTGCCTTCGCCGGACTATCCTCTGTGGACCGCCTGCGTGAATTTGGCTGGCGGTACCGCCGTGCATTACATCTGTGATGAGGGATCCGAATGGTATCCCGATATCGACGATATCCGCTCTAAAATCACGGATAAGACCAAGGCAATTGTCATCATCAATCCAAATAATCCGACCGGAGCGCTTTATCCAAAAGAACTGCTGCAACAAATCGTCGACATTGCCCGAGAACATCAGCTCATTATTTTCTCCGATGAGATTTACGATCGTTTGGTCATGGATGGACTGGAGCATATTTCTATCGCATCGCTGGCTCCGGACCTGTTCTGTGTAACGTTCTCCGGTCTGTCGAAGTCGCATATGATTGCCGGATATCGCATTGGATGGATGATACTTTCCGGCAACAAGCGTATTGCGAAGGATTACATCGAGGGCTTGAACATGCTGGCGAACATGCGTATGTGCTCGAATGTCCCAGCTCAGTCGGTGGTACAGACCGCTTTGGGCGGGCATCAGAGCGTCAAGGATTACATCAAGCCAGGTGGCCGTGTGTACGAGCAGCGCGAACTGGTCTATCAGATGCTCAATGAAATTCCCGGCGTTACCGCAGTTAAGCCGAAAGCGGCGTTCTATATCTTCCCGAAGCTGAACGTCAAGAAGTTCAATATTCACTCCGACGAGCAGTTTGCGTTGGATCTGCTGCATGACAAGCATATTCTGATCAGTCATGGCGGTGCATTCAACTGGCAGAATCCGGATCATTTCAGGGTGGTATATCTGCCACGTATCACGATGTTAAAGGAAACCGTAAGTGAGATCGGTGATTTCTTGAGCACATATCATCAGGCATGATGACCTTGATTGCTTGAAGGGCTTTCATGGTGTGAAGTACGCGCAGCATCGCGACACTCCGTCCCCAAATACTTATAGTTATACTGACCATAAGTAGGGTTACGATGGCTCCGGCCTTAGGGCCGAGCCATCGTTTCATTGTGAAAGGGGATATTGTGAACGATTTGCTCAAAGGAATCGGCAACGTCGTCAATCCGAAGCGTGTGTTCCGCGAGCTGACTGACTTCAAGCCGGGGGAGTTTGTCCTGATCGCGGTCATGCTGTTGGCGCAGTTGGTGTCATTCTTCGTGTCCAAAGATTTTCCGCGGCAGGTTGAATTGGTCTGATTTCCGGCCTATGCATCGTGTTCAATCTCATTCTCGTCGACCGTGGGCGACTGACCAACTATCTGTGGGGCTTCATCGGTTGTGCCACTTGGCTGATCGTTGCCATCATGAACCATCTCGTCGGAGACATCTTCGCTCAGATCTTCTACGTCACCATGCAGTTCGTCGGCGTATGGGTGTGGCAGCGCCAGCTTGATCGTCAGGAAAAAACGAGTATGAGGAAGTCAATGCCGCATGTTCACATGGTGGCAAGGCATTCTCGCCGTCATCGCAACCATCGTGATCTATCTGATTGTGGTATTCGTGTCGAGCCATACTGGCGGTGTACAGGTTCGGCTTGACGGCACGCTGCTGCCGCTTGGTATCGTCGGACAGATTCTCATGACATACGGCTACCGCAGCCAGTGGGTCGCATGGATTATTCTTGACGTGATCAAGGTGGTTATCTGGTTCAACCAGCTTTCCGCCGGAGGTCCTGGCGCCATGTCGATGTTCGTTCTTCAGGTGGTCATGTTGGCCAACGGTTTTTACGGCGCATGGGTCTGGTTCCACAAGAGCAGCACTATGGCCGTATCGGATGATCTGCAATCAAGTATTTGCACGGAAAGCATAATCGCAAATGGTGGCCGCTGATCAATCAATCGTTCCGTCGCGAGTTCACAACGATCATATTGGTTGTTGGGCCGGCTTCCGTCGGCAAAACCACATTGGTGACACGCTTGTCGAAATTGTATGACGCTCCGATCGCGGTCGAGTATGCCCGTGAATTTGAGGAAGCCTGCAATGTTGACGATGATGAACTTACCGCTTTCGATTACGAGCGGCTGATTCTTTCCAAGTTCTCTCAGAACGAGCATGCAATAGCATCGCACGCCAATCATGGCATCGTTTTTTCTTGATACTGATGCCATGGTTACGCGTGTCTATGCGGAACGCTATCTGCCGGCCGATGAGAACGCCAAGCTGCAAGCCGACATTCGATATGGTGATTGAACAGGAGAAGCCTGATCTGGTGTTGCTGATTCCTCCGATCACCGAATATGTGGATGGTGGGTTCCGTGCAATGCGGTGGGCTTCGGATCGGTATCGGTTCCATGAGACTTTGGTACGCGTCATTCAGGAGTCACCGTATGCCGACCGTGTGGTGACGCTTGACAATCCAACTTTTGAAGGGCGCAAAACGCAGGCGATTCAAGCGATCCGCCAGGCCACTGGTTTTACGCCTCGTACCGGAATAAGCTGAAAACATGTAGAGCAATAGCAGAAACCCCCCTGCCAGAATTCTGGCAGGGGGGATCCTTAGCTTAGATCGCTAACATTTAAGCAAGAAGCTCAGCCGTTGACGCGGTCGATGCCAGCCTGGACGTCAGTAAGGACGGAATCCCAGGACTTGATGAAGGAAGCGACGCCGTCGGCTTCCAGCTTGTCGGTGACAGCCTTGAAGTCGATGCCCAGCTCAGCGAGCTTGGCCATGATGGCGTGGGACTCTTCGTAGGTACCCTTGATGGTCGGAGCGCCGTTGCCGTGATCGGCGAGAGCGTTCAGGGTCTTCTCCGGCATGGTGTTCACGATGAGCGGGGCAACGAGCTCGTCAACGTAGACGCAATCGGAATAGGCCGGGTTCTTAGTGCCGGTGGAGGCCCACAGCGGACGCTGCTTCTTGGCGCCCTTGGCTTCGAGAGCAGCCCAACGCGGATCGTTGGCGAACTTGTTCTCGAACAGCTCGTAAGCGAGGCGAGCGTTGGCGATAGCGGCCTTGCCCTCGAGAGCCTTGGCCTCATCGGAGCCGATCTCCTCAAGCTTGTTGTCGACGGCGGTGTCCACGCGGGACACGAAGAAGGAAGCGACGGAACCGATGTGCTTCAGGTCATGGCCGTTGGCGTCAGCCTGAGCGATGCCTTCGATGAAGGCATCGATGACCTGCTCGTACGCTCGAGCGAGAAGATCAGGGTGACGTTGACGGAGATGCCCTTGGCCAGGGTTGCAGTGATTGCCGGCAGGCCTTCGAGGGTTGCCGGGATCTTGATCATGGCGTTCGGACGGTTGACCTTCTCCCAGAGCTCGACAGCCTGCTGCTCGGTGGCTTCGGTCTCGTGGGCCAGACGCGGATCAACTTCGATGGAGACGCGGCCATCGACGAAATCGGTGGCTTCGGCGATCTCACGGAAGATGTCGGTGGCGTTGCGCACGTCGGTGGTGGTGAGCTCGCGGATAGCGGTCTCAACGTCAACCTTGCCGAGCTCCTTGAGCTGTGCATCGTACGGGCCGACCTGGCTCAGAGCCTTCTGGAAGATGGACGGGTTGGTGGTGACGCCAACGACGTTCTTGTCCTTGATGAGCTCCTGCAGGTTGCCGGATTCGATACGGGTGCGGGACAGATCGTCCAGCCAGATCGAGACACCGGAGTCAGAGGTGCGCTGAGTTGCTTCAGTCATTGTTTTTCTCCTTGATACCTTTTTGGATCAAATCTTTATTTATTGTGCGGTAAAAGGGGAGAGGCACATGCATCATGCCCCTCCCCGTCGAATCACTTGGCGGCTTCGACTTCCGCAATGGAGGCCTTGGCGGCTTCGACAACATGCTCGGCGGTGATGCCCAGGTCGATCATGTTCTGAGCACCGTCGCCCTGCAGGCCGAACTGCTCGATGGAAACCGGCTTGCCGTAGGAGCCGAGGTACTTGTACCACGGCATGGCAACGCCAGCCTCGACGGAGACACGAGCCTTGACGGAGGCCGGAAGCACAGCTTCCTTGTACTCGGCGTCCTGCTCCTCGAACCATTCGAGGGACGGAGCGGACACAACGCGAGCCTTAATGCCTTCACCAGCCAGGGTCTTGGCTGCGGAGACGGCCCACTGCACTTCGGAACCGGTGGCCATGATAATGACGTCAGGGGTGCCCTCGGTGTCGACAAGCACGTAAGCGCCCTTCTTGACGCCGTCCTTGGCCTTCTCAGCGGTTTCGGCAAGAACCGGAACGCCCTGGCGGGTCAGCACCATAGCTGCAGGCAGAGTGTTCTTCTTCTCGAAGAAGTAACGGTAGGCTTCGGCGGTCTCGTAAGCGTCGGCCGGGCGGACGACCTCAAGCTGCGGGATGGCGCGGAAGGAAGCCAGGTGCTCCACCGGCTGGTGGGTCGGACCATCTTCGCCGACGGCGACGGAGTCGTGGGACCACACATACAGGTTCGGAATCTGCATGAGGGCGGCCAGACGCACAGCGGAACGCTCGTAGTCGGAGAACATGAAGAAGGTGCCACCGAACGGACGGGTATGGGAGCCCAGCAGGATGCCGTTGGTGATGGTACCCATGGTGAACTCGCGCACGCCGAAGTGCAGCTGACGGCCGTACGGGCTGCAGACCGGCCACTGCTTGGTGGCGCACTCGGCAGGAGCGAAGGTGGCAGCGCCCTTAAGATCGGTCTTGTTGGAGCCACCGAGGTCGGCGGAGCCGCCCCAGAGTTCCGGCATGACAGCGGCGATGGCGTTCAGCACGGAACCGGAAGCGCCACGGGTTGCAACGCCCTTGCCGACTTCGAAGGTAGCCTCGAGGTCATCGATGGCCTTGTCGAAGCCCTCCGGCAGTTCGCCGGCCTTGAGGCGGTCATACAGGGCAGCGTTGTCCGGGTTGGCCTTGCGCCATGCGTTGTACTTCTCGTCCCATTCCTTGTGGGCTTCGAGGCCGCGCTCGGCAACCTTGCGTGCGTGAGCCAGAGCCTCTTCGTCGACATGGAAGGACTCTTCCGGATCGTAGCCAAGCAGTTCCTTGAGGCCTGCGACGGCTTCGGCGCCCAGCTTGGAGCCGTGAGAGGACGGATCATTGGTCTTGCCCGGGGTCGGCCATGCGATCAGGGTATCGACCTTGATGAGCTTCGGCTGGTTCGGAGCGGCCTCGCGAGCCTTGGCGATGGTGTCGGCCAGACCCTCGACGTCCTCCTTGTAGGAGCCGTCAGGCTGGATGAAGCTGAACTCGTCGGTGTACCAGCCGTAGGCCTGGAAGCGCTTGAGCACGTCCTCAGCCAGAACCAGATTGGTGTCGCCTTCGATCTGGATGCGGTTGGCATCGAAGATGACGGTCAGGTTGCCCAGCTGCTGGTTGGCAGCGAGGGAGGCAGCTTCGCCAGAGATACCTTCTTCGATATCGCCTTCGCCGCAGATGACCCAGATGTTGTGGTCGAACGGGGATTCGCCTGCCGGAGCTTCCGGATCAAGCAGACCACGCTGGAAACGCTGGCCATAGGCGAAACCAATGGCGGAAGCGAAGCCCTGGCCCAGCGGACCAGTGGTCATTTCGATGCCCGGGGTCAGACCATATTCCGGGTGGCCCGGGGTACGGGTGTCAGCACCGCCGCGGAAGTTCTTCAGGTCATCCAGAGTCAGGCCGTAGCCGGAGAAGTACAGCTGGACGTACTGGGTGAGGGAAGCATGACCGCCAGAAAGGATGAAGCGGTCGCGACCTTCCCAATTGGGATCGTTCGGATCATGCTTGATGAAATGCTGGTACAGAGTGTAGGCGATAGGCGCCAGGGAGACGGGGGAACCCGGGTGGCCGTGTCCCGCACGCTCAACCGCGTCGGCCGACAGGACCTTGGCCATCTTGATGGCGCGCTCGTCCAGCTCGGTCTCCTTGAATTCGGTCATGGATTACTTTCCTTCCAATTGGTCGGGCCGCGTATCCGGCTTGTGCCGAGCGCTCGACGCCCTCACATTGCGTTTTCCATAGTAGCGATGTGAGGTGACGTTGTGGTGGATTTTTGGCGTGTTTTGGTAGTTTGTGTTCTGTTAACGCTCACAGTTAACATTCTCGTGCGATTGCTCTGTTCGATTGGTGGTATGACGAGCATTTCGGGAGATTGCTATCGGGAAAAACGAGAAACGAGTACTCTGGAAGCGAACGTATTAGCACTCGCGCCTCGCGAGTGCTAATACAATGGGAGAAGTATTTACGGAAGACGGTTTCTCCTAATATCGCAGATATTCCGAAAACCGGCTCCCGCTGAATCGTATCGTGTATACATAAAGAGGAGGCACGCATGACGCAGTCAAGACGTATGTTGGTGCTGCGTGCCGTCGTCGAGGACTATATTCGCTCGCAGGAGCCAGTCGGTTCGACCACCTTGACCAAAGATCATGATCTGGGCGTCAGCTCGGCCACCGTCCGTAATGATATGGCCGCCTTGGAAGATGAGGGATACCTTATTCAACCCCATACGTCGGCAGGGCGCATACCAACGGAAAAAGGGTACCGATACTTCGTGGACCGCTTGGCCACAGTGGTGCCGATGTCTGAAGCGCAACGCCGTGGCATCAACAGTTTTCTGTCGGGATCCGTCAATCTGCAGGACACCTTGCAGCGCGCAGCCCGCCTTCTGGCACAGATCACCGGTCAGGTCGCGGTTGTGGCGGCCCCGTCGTTGGCGAAATCGACATTACGGCATATCGAAATCGTTCCCGTATCAATCAACACCCTGTTGGCCGTCGTCATCACTGACACCGGCCGAGTGGCGCAACATATACTCAACGTTTCCGAGTTGCCGGACCCCACAGTGCTGTCGCATCTGGTCAACGAAATCAACGCGCAGTGTGCCAGCGTTTCTTTGACACGAACCGCGGACTATGTCAGGCAGATGTCATCCCGCAAGGAATACCGCCCCATCAGCAAACTGGCGGAAACGCTTGCTCAAGCTTTCGATGGCATGGCCGACGACGAGCGCGCGAGCGAACTCTATATGGCAGGAACCTCACGACTCGCGCACCAGCGTGCCGTGGCCGATCTTGCACCATTGTTCGATGCGCTGGAAGAGCAAGTCGTGCTCATGAAACTCATGAGCTCGTTGAGCGAAACCACGCAATCCGATGGAGTCGGAGTGGCCATCGGCTCCGAAACGCACACGCCCGGTCTGCTGCATGCATCCGTGGTGACCAGCGGGTACGGTCGAACCTCGGCAACCGCTGACGACGTAACAAAAGGCGAGACTGCGGAGGAGCAGGGGAGAGAGACAAGCAATCACAACACTGCAGCGCAGGATTCCACCGAGCCCATCGCCTTCGTCGGATCCATTGGACCGACGCATATGGACTATGCGGCGACCATGGCAGCAGTGCGTGCCGTTGCCAGATATCTGACCGCATTCGTGGCTCACGACGAAAACCAAAACAACAGCTGACCCCGCCTTATGGCACAATGACACGCGAAAAGCAATAGGGAGAAAGAACAACCGTGACGGACTATTACGAAGTGCTGGGCGTAGACCGCTCCGCAAGCGACGACGAGATCAAAAAAGCTTATCGGAAGATGAGCCGCAAATATCATCCCGATATCGCAGGTCCGGAATTCGAAGACAAATTCAAGGAAGTCAATAACGCCTACGAAGTGTTGTCCGATCCACAGAAGCGTCAGATGTTCGACGCCGGCGTGGACCCGAACGATCCGAACGCCGGCGGCATGCATGGCGGATTCAGCGGCGGATTCGGCGACATGGGTGACATTTTCAACATGTTCACCGGAGGTGCTTTCGGCGGTGGCAACGGCGGTCCGACCCCTCGTACACAGCCGGGACGCGATGCACTGGCCACAGTGACCATCGACTTGAAGACTGCGGTGTTCGGCGACACCGCACATGTTGAAATCAAAACGTTCGGTCTGTGCCAGGAATGCGCCGGCACCGGCTGCCAGAAAGGTACCCAGCCGGCACAGTGCCCCGACTGCCATGGTCAGGGCTACGCACAGCGCGTGGTGCGCACCATGCTTGGCCAGATGATGACCACCGCTCCATGCGAGCGTTGCGAGGGACATGGTACCGTTATCGAAAATCCGTGTCCGTCCTGCCTTGGTCATGGTCGTGTGCGTATCACCCGTAATGTCGGCGTGTCCGTGCCTGCCGGCGTGACGAACAATACCCGTCTGCGTCTCGCTAATCAGGGCGAGGTGGGTGAAAACGGCGGTGTTGCCGGCGACCTGTATGTCGACATCCGCATCGCTCAGGATGACACCTTCACTCGTGACGGTGATGATTTGCACTGCTGGGTCCAAGTGCCGATGAGCTGGGCCGTACTGGGGCATGATCTGGAAATCGACACGTTCGATGGCAAGCAGTCTGTGAGAGTGCCTGCAGGAAGCCAGCCTGACGACACTGTGACCTTGAAGAATCTGGGCGTCACGCATCTTAACAACAAGAGCGAGCGTGGCGATCTGGTGGCGCATATCGCAGTGAAGATTCCGACAAAGCTCACTGACGACGAGCGTGCCTTGATGGAACGGTTTGCCGAAAAGCATGACACAGATGCCCAACATGTTGCGGTAAGCGCACGCCCGACTTCCGGAACGAAGAAGGGCTTCTTCTCCAAGCTGAAGGATGCACTGCGCTGAATTTCCCTATCCTCATGTCGTACATCCGATGAGAAAACGTTAGATCGCATATCAAATAGCCGGTTGCTTCAAAAAACGAAGCAACCGGCTATTTTGTCAATGTTTCTGCTGTAGCAAGCGGATTGCCTCACGCCTACAACAGCCAATCATTAGGCATATCTACGTGTTTATTTGAGCAATGACCGGCACATAGCGCGATACTGGTTCACATAGCCACCGCCGAAGAACACGCAGTGGCCTGCGATGGGGTAGAGCTGCCACAATGTGGTGCGCTCCTGCCATCCTGCTTTCAGCGGATGTACGGACTGGTATCCGTCGAGAATGTCCCGCAAGTACGACATGCCGAATAGGTCAAGCATGGCGAGATCCTCTTCACGATGCCCGCCGTGCGCGGCTGGGTCGATCAGCACCGCTTCCACGGATCCGGAATCGGCCGACCACATGACATTGCCGCTCCACAGATCGCCGTGCACTCGTGCTGGCTTGTCATTGGCCGCCTTGCCCAGTATTTCAGGCAACGCTTCAATGACGGCCTCAGTCAGTTCCATATCGTAATCAGTGAGTTCACGGCGCTTCATACCAAGCTGTACCATCGGGCGGAGCCTGCCTTCGGCCAAATATGTCGCCACATCATCCCATTCGCCTGCGTCCATGGGAACGGGATCCTGCAAGGGGCCGAAATAACAAGTTCCCGTATATCCGGCTGGGGCAGATCCAAAGTAATCGGCTCCGGCATCATGCATACGCGCGAGAGCAGCGCCGAAATCATGCGCGGCCTGCAAAGTCGGACCACAGGCGTTCACTCGTTCAATGTTGAGATAATCCTTGCCCCAGTCATACACGTCTACCACACGTGGCCCGCCTTTGGATTGCGCTTCGCCAAGCCACTGCAGGCCACGGCCCTCGCATTCGAAGAAACCTTCAGGACTGAATGCCCTGCTCTTGCGATATTTGCTCATGCTGCCCGACCTTTCCTTGCATGATCCGCCACATTTGCGAGACCTTATGGAATCGTTAGTGAAGCTCCGATGGGTTTGGCACCATTGTGTGCATGGTTTGAGACAACTCAAGGATCCATAGCGAAAAATTAGACCCCTCTCGCTAGTCTTGGAGGCGGAAAAGCAGACGAAACCATTGATACATATAAAAGAGGGTTCATGAATTTCTTCCAAGCGATTTTCCTTGGTCTGGTGCAGGCATTGACCGAGTACCTGCCAGTTTCTTCCAGCGCGCATATTCGCATTATCGGCGATTTGATGCTGGGATCCGATCCGGGCGCCGCGTTCACCGCAATCATCCAGATCGGCACCGAGCTTGCCGTGATTTTGTATTTCCGACATGACATCATCCGCATTCTTGGAGCATGGTTCGGTTCCCTGTTCGGCAAAGAAGGCAAGGATTTCAAAAGCCGTATGGGAGCGCACAATCCAGACACGCAGATGGGCTGGTTCATCATCCTCGGCACGATGCCGATTCTGATTGCCGGCCTGCTGTTCAAGCATGCGATCGAAGGGTCACTGCGTAATCTGTGGATCACCGTCACCGTACTTGCATTGTTCGGCGTGCTGCTGTGGGTGGTCGACGCCCGTTCCAAGCAGGTCAAGACCATGAAGGAAATGACCTGGAAGGATGCGCTGATCTTCGGCATCGGCCAGATGCTCGCATTGATTCCCGGCGTTTCCCGTTCTGGGGGCACCATCACCTTTGGACGCGCCATGGGATACACCCGTGAGGCAGCCGTTCGAGTGAGCTTCCTCATGGCCATTCCTGCCGTGTTCGGCGCAGGCATTCTGGAAGCCGTATCAGCCGTCAAGGACGTTGCCGCGGGGGATGCCGGTATGTTCCCCGGCTGGGGTCCTACCATCGCCGCAGCCATCGTGGCATTTGTGGTCGGCTACGTGGTGATCATCGGCTTCCTGAAGTTTGTTTCCACCTTCTCGTACAAGGCATTCGCCATCTACCGCATCGGCTTGGCGATCGTCGTGGCATTGCTGCTGATTACCGGCGTGCTTTCGCCGCTGGAAGCCGCAGCTGCAGCGTGAATCTAATTCGATAATCGAATAACAAAAAAGTCGGGCCGATCATCCTGCGATGGTCGGCCCGACTTATATATTCACTGCTTATCGCCAATCACAACTTAATTGCCACGCAAGAACGATTCAGCCTCACGAATCAGCTCTTCGCAAGCGGGCATGCCATTCGACGCGATACGTTGCGCTTGAGCGTTCAAATCGTAGTCGCGTTCCAGACAGGCAAGATAATCGCCGGCATGCGTCTGCTCGACAATCTCGTCGGCAGCCTTGCGCCATTCGGCGGCTTTTCTGTTCAAATCACCTTCAGTCAGCGGATGCTCAAGTAAAAGAGACAATGCGCGAACCAATTCCAGCGTGCCCTGCAAGCACTCGGTATTCGCACAGTAATGGGGTACGGACACCCACATGGATGTGGTATGAAATCCTGCGTCCGCCGCAAATGCGTCAAGAATGTTGGGGATGCCCACAGGGCCGTTATATTCCTTGTCGGGTTCGCTTTCGCAGTCATTTTTGGAAATGTCAAGCGGCAAAGGCCTGGTGTGGGGGCAATCGTCGAACATGGATCCAAGCGTGACGATACCGCTCACATCGTAGTCTTCTGCGATGCGCAACGTCTGCCTGCAGTATTCCTCCCAACGATAATTTGGCTCGGGGGCGATCTGAGCGAGAAAATGCAGCGAGGGGGAGACTGCAATGTCATAGAACGTGGTCTGTGGCCAGATGATTCGTTTACGACCTTGTACCGAGCAAATCATCGGACGGGCTACCTGATAGTCGTAGAAACCCTCATTGTCGATATGATGCACCTCCTGTGAATCATATCGCGACACAAGATGCCGTATGACGTTCGTCGCAGCCTGGCAGGCGTCATTCCATCCCTCAAACGCGGAGATCATTATTGTCTCGCGTTTTTTTCGTCTCCTCACACATGCTTTAAATGTATAACGAAATCATATTTCCGCAAACACGCTTCCGCCATCGGTGAATGTGACGAGCAGGGCATCCCGATCTAGACAACAGCATCTCAAAATACCCGAATGTCAAGAAAGCTCAAAACCTTTTTCGGTAGATAAAAGCCCTTTGAAAACAGCAAAACACGAACACGACACGCGGACTTGCAAATTTTGAGAATGCGGATATAGTAGATACTCGTGCTCAGGCAGTAGTACTGCGGAGAACAGGCGGACATAGCTTAGTTGGTAAAGCGCAACCTTGCCAAGGTTGAGACCGCGGGTTCGAGTCCCGTTGTCCGCTCTAAGGTTCCGATTGATTATCGACCTTTAGGGTGGGTTAGCCAAGCGGTTAGGCAGCGGCCTGCAAAGCCGTATAGACGAGTTCGACTCTCGTACCCACCTCTTGTTGTGCTTGACATGTGCGAGTGCGACGCATGACCTGGGCGGTTGGCGCAGAGGTAGCGCACTTCCCTGACACGGAAGGGGTCACAAGTTCGAATCTTGTATCGCCCACTGGAACGTGAGTTCCTATATAACCCATCATCGGGTGATTGGCGCAGCGGCTAGCGCACTTCCTTCACACGGAAGGGGTCATAGGTTCGATTCCTATATCACCCACCATCGGGCGGCACGTCGTGCCGCCTTTTTTGTTGGTTTCGTTGGGTTTCCGCCGTTTCGTGCGGCATGTCGGAAACGGGTGGCGCGTGGTGTTGGGTTTGGGCGCCATATCGATTCATGGCGCCTATACTTCCAGGCAACGCAACATCAATCAAAAAGTCGAGCAGGATCTCAGAGGTAAGCTGGGACTGCCGGCCACAGGCGAAATCTATTACGTGCAGGATCGTCCGTTGTATCAGGAGTACGAGAATCTCGTTCTGACCACCTACGACAAATGGTTCGGATACCATCCATGATGGAACGATTTTCGACAAGGCCAACGTTCCTGCAACAGAGGAGGGCGGTGATTATGTTCACCAGTATATGGTGATTTTGACTGACTACAAAGAATCGGTTGATATTGGATGGTATCAAATGTCTTCCAGCACCGATGAACCTGATGATCTCGTTCAGGCAGGCATCGACGAATTCCAGAATTATGAGAACCAGTTCCTGAAGGATGAGGATCTTGTACGGCCTATTTTGATGCTGTTGTACGGCATGAGTTGTCTCACAGGGAAATCTGGGCGCGCTGCGGAACCGCGGGTCCGCCTGTCGCGGGCAACTTGATTGGAGCTGCAACCAACTCCTATGCAGTGAAATACATGGGTGCGGATAAATCCCAGATCGAGTCCACGCAGGGAGAAGACTATAAGATGACGCAGCAGAGCGACGCGGTGGCCGAGGCCATTCACTCCGGCGATGCTCCTAATTCAAGAAGAGCCGTCTGCAACAAGGCATTGCGGGAAATGATCGACGAGCAGCGCTGAAATCAATCCCCGCGAATATAACTTCGAATACAGTTCTAAGTCCGGAATACACACTATCCGGGCTTTTTCCGTGTTCTTTCAAGGTGTACGGCTACAATGGCAGCTTGTGAGTGACGAAGCATTGAATCTCAATCAGCCGGTCAAAGACATGGGGCCGAACGAGTTGAAGGCTTATGCCAGGCTCGGCAAACAGCAGCATGACGAGGCGAATCGTGAGCTGGAACGCCGTTGGCGCAGCTATGATGACATGTTGCCAAACGACCAGTTCGTGTCAATTATCGACAAGACTGAGGGATAAGACCCACTTTACGGTGTATGATTCGTGACCATGCCGGTCTCAATACCGGCTATTTGCAAGGGTAATGACTAGAATGGCGACTATGACTGATCCGATTCCAAGCGCAGGTGAAACGACCATCATTGGCCTTCCTGCAATAACCGTACCGGTGACTTCCACCGGAGACCGTCCTCTGACGAAAGAGGACCTTGAAACCATCATGCGTCTTGCCGATGGCACGGCATTGCTGATCTCGACTAGGGGAGCGGTGTCGGGGTCGCGGTATCTTCTTGACGAGGATGAGATTACCGTCGGCCGTGATCCAAGAGCGGACATTCTTTTGGATGATTCCACGGTTTCCCGCGCCCATGCGGTGTTCCGCAGGTCTGACGGCAGGTATTCCGTTATTGATGCGGGCAGCTTGAACGGCACCTATGTGAACCGCCAGCGTGTTGATCAGCAGGAGCTCAAGAATGGCGATGAGATTATTCTTGGCAAGTTCCGTCTGGTTTATTTCGACAATAAAGCCGTCATTGCCGGTTGATCCACGTTATGCGGGATAGACTGTGTACAACAGCTTCGCGCCCATGAGCTTCGCACGAATGCTCATGGGCGTTATTGTAGATGTCGTAGGAGAGCGTGATGAACGAAGCAGAGCCAACAACGCGGTTGCGTCTGCATGTGTCGACTGCGGTGCAGGGGGAGTTATTCCCCGCGACCGGCACTCAGCCGGTGACGCGCGGCTACAAGGGTACGGTGGCTTCAAAAGTAGCAGGCATCACTTATCGTCAACTTGACTATTGGGCTCGCAGACAAATCGTGGAACCTTCCATCACGCCGTCGCATGGATCCGGTTCGCGCAGGCTGTACTCGTTCAAGGACGTGGTGATCCTTGCTGTGTCGAAAAGACTGCTTGACACGGGCATCAATCTGCAAAATGTGACGACTGCCATCAGTTTTCTGACGCAGCGTACCGCGGAACAACTTGAGAATATCACGATTATGTGCGACGGTCAGCAAGTGCACGAATGTACGGATAGTGAGCAAATGGTGGCGTTGTTGCAAAGCGGTCGGGCGGTATTCGGCGTATCGGTGGGATCTTTATGGAAGCAGATCAGAGAGACTCTTGCCCACGAGGAATACGTCGATCTGACCACCATGCCTTCCATGATGGGTGGAAACCGACCTGTTGACGATATCACTGCAATGCGCATGAGAAAGACTTCGAGGCGCAACATCAGACACGCGCCGCCGCGTCACTGTAACATACCAGAATGCATGCCGTATGGTTGATGCGGACTAAGACGGATGTACGAGTCGTTGATATGAGATAGATATGTACAGACAGACATACAACAGGGGAGCAATACATGTTTGATATTCTGCCGGCATTGCTGTGGATTGTCGCAGCGGTCATATCGTTGAACATTTGTTCGATTACTGCAATTCGAGGAAATATCTTCTCAAAAACCAAGAGTGACGTATATCCGGTACGCTGGTCAATTGTCGGATTGCATTTCACATCGCTGATCATCGGAGCTCTGCCGTATCCGATATATACGATGTTCAAACCCAGCTTTTCCTTGAAATTTCAGCATTTCTACGAACAGGTTGGTTGGCCGTCGGCAGCACTGATGGTTATGCTCATCGCCACGGAACTGGTGTTTATGTATCTGCAGGCCCGAAACGGCATGAAAAGCGAAATGGAAAGAAAACTCAGCCAAGCCATTAAGGACTAGCCAAAAAGACATCCATCGAAGCGAAAACGCAGCCGTGTGGAAAAACGTCCAGCGAAGCGAGGACGCACCATCCATCATGCCGGTGGGTTATGTCGAGCAAAGTCCCGAAAGGGACGTGCTGGCATAACCCACCGATGTTATGTACAGAAAAGAGCGTCAGTCGAAAACTGCTGTAGCTTTTCTGACATAACATACATTATCGGACAAAAGTGGGAGCAGGTGCAGGGGGTATTTGAGATGTGCGCGATCTCTCAAAACCCCAGGTATGCAAATGTCATCGCTGGCATGCATACCCAGGGGTTTCTTTGTCTTTATGCACAAGATGATCCGCTCGTGCATCAGCCGTTATCTATCAGGCGAAATAGTCTTCGATGGTTTGCGCAAGCTCACTAACCGAATCGATCACCTTATACGCGCCATGTTCTTTCAGCTCGCCAGGCTCGGCATAACCCCAGCCGCATCCCAAGCAATCCAGACCGCACGCTTTGGCTCCGTCAGCATCGGTCCAACGGTCACCGACCATGAGCGCCTTATCGCCAGCGGCTTCGTCAAACCCAATGTGGTCGAACGCCCATTGAATAACCTGATCTTTGTCGAGACGCGAATTATCTTCGCTGGCACCGTAAATGCCGTTGACCATGGTGTCCAAATGGAAATGCTCGCAAATCGGAATGCACTGATACTGCGGCTTGCAGCTTGCGATCGCCAAGTAGTATCCGTCAGCACGCAGTTTGGCCAACTGTTCTGGGATACCGTCATAAATGGTATTGTTCAAACGGCCCGGAACCTTTTGACCCGGATTATTCGGATCATCGAACACCGCTTCCTGCGCATAATACCTGCGGTAGATGGCAATGCCCTCATCGAGTAAGTCGTCCGGAATATTATTGCGCTGCAACGACTCGACAATTGCAGGACCAATGAATCGCTGCAACTCCTCATCATCAGGCACTGGATACCCCAGTTCCTCAAATACCTTCACCACACAACCAATGATGCCCGGATCAGACTTGGTCAATGTGCCGTCAAGGTCAAGCAGAACGACTTTCTTGGGTTGCTTGGTCTTCTCGGACATGAGATTAATGCACTCCTTGTTAAATGCTCGATGCAATGTGAACTGTTCAGATAACAATTATGCCCGGTCTTACTGACCGGGCATGCAGTTCAAGTGTCGTTCAACTACTGGTTACTCGTAGTCTGGAAACCAGCCGTCGCGATGCATCTGCAGACGCTTTTCAAGCAACGTCTTCAGCTCGTCTTCAGTACGGCGTTCCAATAGCATGTCCCAGTGTGTACGGGTCGGCTTGGAAATCTCGTCGGCCTCACGATCCTCGTCGCCTTCACGATGCGCGGTCATGCCGCACCGGCACTCCCATTCCTCCGGAACCTCCGCGCCTTCAGCGAACGGCAGAATCGTGCGGTGTCCCTTTGGGCACACATATGCGACGTCGTTTCGCGCCGCGAAATCCACATTGTCATCAGATTCCAACGACTTTGCGCCGATGCTCATGCCTCGCAGGCTGCGTTCTGCCATATTGCCTTTGCCTCCTTGGATTGTCTGCTCTGTCTAAGCTACAGAACAGTTCGGACGTGTCTTTTATTCCTTATTCGTCTGCTTGATGTTCGATTTTAGTCGACGCCGGAGTATGCGACGATGCCACGATTGATGCGATCGTACGCCTGCTTTGCGACTGGCGCCAACGTTTCGGCACGATCCGCAAGATACGGTCCAGCCACGGCTATCTGCTGAAGCACGTCGGCAAGCCGTTTGCCGTTACGCACGAAATCGCCGCCCGTCAGATCGGTGCCGTACAGCACCTGCGACAGGCTTTCACCTTGCGCCCAATCGTAGACGATATCGGTGATGCCAAAATCGAGTTGGCGAGGCTCCTCAAGCATGTGATCCTCACATAACATGGCAATCGACGCATGGACGCCCTTAAGCTGCGCTGCGCACACGGCGACGTTCCCTTGAATGCCTCCAGGGTAACGACGCGGCTCTCCCCCGCCTCCCCTGCGGGCTTCGAACACCAACGATGCGACGACGCTGGCCAATTCACAGGCGTTCAACCCGTCAAATGCGCCATCGTCAATCGCCTGCGCCAATACTAGATCAAGCTCGCTGTACAAATGCCGCAACAGCTGGCCACGTTCCGTGAGCTGATAATCACCATGGCCCGCGGATTCCCGTACCGGCTGAAGATAGCCGAGATTGGAAAGCACAGCGCAAATATGATCAAACTGACGTGCCACGGAACCGGTTCGCGAATCGTAACGATGCTGTACCCGTTCCAACTCGCGCATCTCACGAGCCCAACGATGTCCCCATTTCAAGTGCTTCTGCACATCAGGGCATTTACGGCATGGATGGTCGCGGTCTTCTTCTCTGAGTTTCTTGATGCGTTTGTCAAGATCCATAAACGCCTGGCTGCGTTCCTTCTGCGTACGGAACACCTCATGCTTGAGTTTGCGACGTTCGTTCTTCTCCAAATCACTCAAACGCATCCGCAAACGCATGAATTTTTTGAAATCGCCGAATTCACACTGGAAAGCCTGCTCGTATCCTTCCAGAGCCTTGCATAAGGTTTCCATCTGTGCTTCAAGCTGCCATGCCGACTCGTTGGCTTCCCATTGCGCAAAGGAGTGGTCAAGCGTAACGCGAGCTGTTTCATAGTCGCTGGAATTCAATAGATTGACAGCCATATTGAAGGTCGGTCTGAAGCTTGAGTGAAGCGGATACACTCGTTTGCTGGACAAGGCGGCCGCAGTGGCGGGAACAAAACCATGGTGGTCCACCACAACGGCATGTCCGATGGTGTCGATGCCACGTCGTCCCGCACGACCGGTCAACTGGGTAAACTCGCCGGGAGTCAACCCAACATGCCCGGTGCCGTCGAATTTCTCAAGCTTTTCAACCACCACACACCGTGCGGGCATGTTAATGCCCAAAGCCAGCGTTTCCGTGGCGAAGACCATTTTAACCAAGCCTTCTTCAAACAAGCGTTCGACAATCTGGCGGAACAATGCGACCATTCCCGCATGATGCGGAGCGAACCCTTCTTCCAGGGCGAAACGAAATTGCGAGAAATGCAGCGCTTTCAAGTCTTCTTGGCTCAACTGGCCTTCGACCATCTCATCGACGATCCGTCTGATTTGTTGCACTTCGTCGCTGGTGGTGAGTTCCAAGCCTGCGTTGATGCATTGGTCAACCGCTTGATCGCAACCGTTTCTTGAAAAAATGAAGTAGATTCCCGGCAACATGTCAAGAAAATTCAACTCGTCCACAACCGCCCAGCGTCGAGGCGTATGGCGTTCGACCTTATGCGGGCGATCGTCCCATCGTCCACCTTTACCTTTGGCCCTACGCTTATCAGGACGTCGCTCGCCCTTGCGCCGTTCCGCCTGACGATCAAGCTGATCAAGTCTGTTTATCAGCTGCGCATTGAGTTTGACCGTCTGTTCGCCATTGGCGTCACGCCGATATAGGTCGATGAGTTCTGGTTCGGTATGGTCATCTGTCTGTACGAGCACATGCTGCTCCAACGGTACCGGACGCTGTTCCGACATGACCAACGTGGTTTTGCCACGAACAGATTCGATCCATTCGGAAAAATCCTCGACATTGGAAACCGTCGCGGAAAGACCTATGATGTTCACGTTTTTTCGGCAAGTGGATAATGACTTCTTCCCAGACCGGCCCTCGGAAACGGTCAGCAAGATAGTGCACTTCGTCAAGGATCACATAACGAAGCGCTTCAAGCGTCACGGAATGCTCATACAGCATATTGCGCAACACTTCCGTGGTCATGACCACAATATCCGCCTCAGAGTTGATGGACGTGTCTCCGGTCAGCAATCCGACCTTATCCATTCCATACTGGTCGACCAGATCATGGTATTTCTGGTTGCTCAGCGCTTTGATCGGCGTGGTATAAAAGGCTTTGACATTCCGCGTCTGCGCCAGATAGATGGCGAAATCGGCTGCGACAGTCTTGCCTGCTCCCGTAGGAGCTGCCACGAGCACATTATCGCCAGCCTCCAACGCATCGTTGGCTTGCATCTGGAATTCGTCAAGCTCGAATGGCATGGATCTTGCGAATTCGGCCGCAACCGTGCGCTGCTTGGCCTGCGTTTGTTTGAATGCGGCATACCGTTGCGCGGGAGACAACTCCACGGTCTCATTGATTTTCGACGGGTCAATACCGTTATTACGGCGACGATGATGGGTCATGATTCCTTAATATGGTTGGGTCAATCGTTACAATGACGCCATTGTGCCCACTGTTGAGCATGACGGCTTCGCTTCGCTTCATGCCTCTCAATGACTCCGGCATGGGCATCCGCATAACGATCTGCAGCATCCTTTAAAGGTCTGGTAAAGAAAGGCGCTTCATTCTCGTTGTTTTGGGGCAATGGTTTGCCCATCGCCTCGATTCGTTTTGCCGTCCGTTCACCCAGCTTCGCCACGTCCTTGAATGCTCGATAGCCGTGTAAACATGCGTAGACGACTCCGGAAACAACCATTGCAAGCATGAACAGAGCGAGCAACAGCCAAATCCACCAAGGCATAGTCTCTCCCCCGTCAGCCTTCATTCTCACGATCGCCAATGCTCAGCTCATGCTGGGCACGGGCGACAATCATGGTACGCAACGTTTCGGGAGCTACGGCAGTGATATGCCGTGCGTGGGAAATACAGAATGCGACATACCAGGAATCGGACGAGACGATCAGATGCACCTTCTCGCCCTCTCCGCACTTTTCGACTGTTGCTCCCGACAGCCCGTCAATAAATGACAGATCATCCTGATTGGTGACGAACACAGCTGGAGTTCCATTATCGAAGCTCCATTTGCGCAATTCGGATGCGGGAACGTCGGGAATGTCGATTTTCGCGGTAGGTTCAACCAGTTCGGCCTTTTCAATGCGGGAAATGCGAAGCACCTGCCAGATGCGAGGCTTTCCTGTGGCCTTGTTGATCGTGGTGTCTTTCTTCACGTACTTAGCTTTGTCAGCCGGTGCAGCGGCAGCGACGTCAGTCCATACGGCAACGTAGAAGACTCCCTCATCGACGAAGATCTTATCTGGCGCGACAAGCTTACGCTGGGTCCTTCCGGCGCCATCCGTATATTCCATGTCAAGCAGCAAGCTCTTGGAGATCGCGCTCTTCACAATGGAGAAATTACGCGGTTCCATCTCATAACCGGTCAGACTCAGCCAAGGCATGTCCCCCGGCTCAACATGTTGACGAAGACGGCTGTACAACGATTCAGCCTGTTCACGCAACTTGTCCGGCAGCAACGACGAATGCGCAAGATAGCTCACCGATGCGGTAAGCATGCTCAAATACTGCTGGGAGATACCTGCCAAGCGTTCCAGCCCAAGCGAATTCGTGGCGGAAACAATGCCTTCAGCGTCAAGCAACGACCAGTCGATGTCAAAGAACTGGCTTCCTGCCATCTCACCATCGTCGGAAACCGTAGTCAGCGTGTTGATGTCTTTATGAATGACATTGACGAACTTCTTCAGCTCGTCATCGGACTTCGGTTTGCCAATGAAACGTTCCGCAAGTTCCTCAAGCGAATATTCTTCGCCGAGGTGCGCCGAAAGGAACAGCATCAGACGCAGACGACGGTCGACTTCACTACCCGTCTGGAATGCGGAATTCTTCTTCGGACGCCCCTTGCACTCCTCTGCATCGTCGTCAGCGCTGTTGCGGTTGATTTCCATGGCTGTGACAGTGGAGCTATCGCCTCCTGTGGATTCGTCGGCAGGCACGAACTGCGTGGCGGCATTCAAACGGCGGTTGAACGCGTCGACAGCCTCCTGAGGACTGACGATGGAAGCACCCGGATGAGAAAGCACGAACATGGCCAGATCATCGGAATCGGTGTAGGCGACGTTCAAATGCTCGCCGTCAACATCTACAGTCGCCGCGAAACGACGCTGGTCAACGACCTTGACCAATTCGTCGGGAATGGATTGCGTTCCCAGACCCGGAGCGATGGAATCAAGACCAAGCCCTGGAGTCGGAGTCTGAGGGACGCGAGGCGCGGTACGGGACGTATGCTGCGTCTCATGTGCGGGAGCTGAGGAAATCGACATGGAACGGGCCAGATAATTGGCCGCGGCAAGAATCGGCAAATCCTCGTCGCCGAACAGCAGACGAACGCGAGGCTCATCTCCAAGCTGCAGACGATAGGATGCGAAATCCTGGCCTTCCGACTTAGATGAATACTCAGGCTGCCTCGATTCGATGGCGATGCCCATGGCCGCAAGCTTGGCACGGTCACGCTGGAATTGCTTGGCAAAAGCCGCCTTCGCCGCCTGATCAGCCAGCTCCCCATAGGAATCGGCATACGCCTTCACACGCTGGGCAATCTGACGGGAAGTGAGCCATTGCGGGAAAGCTGAGGAAAGCACAGCCAATACATCAAGTTCGTGCTTGCCCCATTTGTCGGAGAAACGACGCCTTCCGTTACTGCCCTCTGCCATTAGTCCTCACGTCTCGTTAACGTTTCATCTTAAGTGCCTAGCCGGTTCAGGCTCTGCACACACCTCTCTATGATAGAGGGTTTTCGTTCAGATTGTGTCTATTTTACGAAAAAATACAGTTTTTCGTGTTGAGGCTACCCCTCGAATCAGACCCAATCATCAGGCTCAACACCTTGCGGGCCAACGTATTCGCCATTCGGAACATAACTCGGCTCACTTGTGTCGGTCAGCCGCGCGTCACCGAACAGTATCACGTCCCTGCCGAAGGTCCAGTCACCATCGATGTCGACGGAATTGGCCGCGGCAAGCGACGGAACGCCATAAGGGAATCTCGTATCGAAATCATGGATGTTCTTGTAATACCGCGCATCCAAGTGAACATCCGGGAAGACGTAATTGCCATCTTCCATCTCGTACTGGTCCGTCAGATGGAATCGATCGGATCGCATGATAAACAAATCGTCGGTGGTTTTCACCGGCAGGAAACGCATACGGTCAACGCATACGCAGGTAGCCCCGTCGAACAACGTCACCGCCGCTCCCATGGCTGTTTCCAGCTGGATGACCGGCTCGCTCGTCGGATCGGTCGGATCGACGGTCTTGTTATTGCGAATCACCGGAAGAGGAAGCACGCCATCATATGCGGACAGCTTGGCCTTCAGAGCGTCGATACGCACCCAGATGCTGTTCGTGTTAAAATACGGATGCTTTTCGATGTTCTGCGCATCATCCTTATCGTCCGGATGCACCTGGCTCATCTCACGCAACATCAAGCGGCCGGTCGCCTTGTCCCGCACGATATGCCCGCCCTTGCGATCAGCTGGAGTACGTTTTGCGACCTCGATCATGAATGGCGCACCGGTATTTTCGAAGTGCTGCGCCAGCGTGCGCGAAGGACGTGCGCCGAGATTGTCGGAATTCGAGATGAACAGGTATTTGAAGCCCTTCTCCTCGAGGACGTCCAATAGGCCGGATTCCCAAATGGTGGAGAACAGGTCGCCATGGCCTGGCGGGCACCATTCAAGTTCCGGATTTGCCGGGAAGCTGACAGGAAGACCGGTTTCCGCACCGATTTTCGGTTCCTGATGCTGCACGATTTCCAGAGGAATGTCCTCTTGATGGAACTTTTTGTTGGCACGCAGCACCTTCATGGTGTCATTCGACGTGCGGAAGGAGTTCATCAACGTCAATGGCAGTTCCACACCCAGACGAGTGCGTGCAGTCAGCACCTGACCGATGATGATGTCGATGAAGCGCATCTGACGTGCCTTATGGCGACGCACTGGCAGCAAGGACTTGGCGCAATCCAAGCCCATGGACGTGCCGAGGCCACCATTAAGTTTGAGGAACGCGGTTTTGGCAAAAGCATCGACGGCTTTGTCATGGTTGATGGTCTCGTAGACATCATGGAAGCTAGGCACTCCCACCAGAGGCTCAACATCATCCTCACGGATCCATGTGCTTGCTTCCTCACTGCGCCAAACCTCGTACAGTCGTTTGAATTGCGCAATGGCCATATCGGTCATCCCGTTGTCCCGCATCTTTGCGGCGGAATGTTCAAATGCGTCCTCAGTCAATGTCTTTCCCTTTCGTGCGGGCGTCCTGTTCTCATCGTACCTAGGCAATACTACGACAAAATTCCCATGACGGGGGCTTTTGGTGGCAAAAAGGGAAAATTCTTGACAAAAATGACATCCCAAGAACTCTTTTATCATGTTTCGCGAATCGTGCGACACGATGAATTTGAAAAATAGAGCAGGTTGTGCTATGTTTCATGTTCGGTGCTTTTTGCATCGTTCGGACCATAGCGCAGTTTGGTAGCGCACTTGACTGGGGGTCAAGGGGTCGCGGGTTCAAATCCCGCTGGTCCGACCAGAAAAACCCGAATTCATGCGATTTCGGGTTTTCTTTTTAGGATGTCAGTCTTACGCATGCAGGTAAGGGGTGATTGTCTTGAAGTCGATGGACGCCCAGCCACAGTTTGACGACGTTGACGGCTTTGCCCACGTGTTTGACTCATCCGAGCTTGAGGATGAGTGGAAGATACGTCTGTCCCGGGAACTTGGCGTAGCGGCCAGGGAGCGGGCGAAGCATGATGGCATCACCCTTACCGAACTGACGCGCAAGGCGCTTGAATGCGACGATCTGAATGAGACCACGGACACCGTCCGCCCTGGACGAAGACCGAAGAACACCGACGGTCGAGAACAGCTCGGAGACGAATGGAAAATCAAACTCCCCTATGCCATCGGCAAGATGGCACGGGAGCGCGCGTCCGAGGAAGGCATATCCTTGAGTTCGCTCGCGCGGCGTGCGATCAGCGGATATCTACGTCAACGGGATACTGAGGAACAGCCGCTGTTTTAAGCATGTGACAATGAGTCACGCATGATTGGCGTGCACTGATCTAGCAAATATGGATGGTGGCGCACACCCAAGGAATGGTGTGCGGCCACCATCCATAGAAACTTACTTGCGTTTCTTCTTCTCTCGAATATTCACCGAAATCTGAATCGGGGAACCTTCAAAACCGAATTCCTCGCGCAGGCAACGTTCGATGTATCGGCGGTAACCATGCTCAAGGAAGCCGGTAGCGAAAATCACGAAACGCGGTGGACGCGTCGAAGCCTGCGTCGCGAACAAGATACGCGGCTGCTTTCCTCCACGCAGTGGATGCGGATGGGCGGCTTGGATTTTACCCAAGAACGCATTGAGCTTACCGGTCGGAATACGCTTGTCCCATGATTCCAGCGCTCCACGCATGGCTCTGGCCAGACGGTTCGTATGCCATCCGGTTTTAGCCGACAGATTCACGCGCTGAGCCCACGTTACACGGTCGAATTCTGTCTTCCACAAGCGTTCCATTCGCTGACGGTCGAAATCATCCATCAAATCCCACTTGTTGAACACCAAAACGATGCATCGACCGGCGTCCACTGCTTGGCTCATCACCTTCAAATCCTGATCGGAAATCGGTTGGGAAGCATCAAACAGCACCAGCGCAAGTTCCGAACGCTCAATCGCGGCCTGGGTACGCAAGGATGAGAAATATTCGGCACCAGACAGCTTATGCAGGCGACGCTTGATGCCTGCAGTGTCGATGAACAGCCAATCCTCCCCATCAACCGTCACCACTTCATCGACTGGATCGCGAGTGGTACCTGCCAAATCATTGACCACAGTACGTTCCTCGTGAGCCAGCTGATTCAGCAAAGACGACTTGCCGACGTTCGGTCGACCGACCAACGCCACACGGCGCAAATGGGACGGAGTAAGGAAACCGGATGTTTTCTCAGCCTTCTTCAACGAATCCAAGGCAGCGTCAAGCAGTTCGCCAATACCGCGACCGTGCATGGCGGAAATGCCATACGGCTCCCCCAAGCCCATCTTCCAGAATTCAGCGGTCAAATATTCGCTCTCACGATCATCAACCTTGTTCACCGCCAGCGTGACCGGCTTGCCGGAGGCGCGCAGCATCTTGACAATGCGCTCGTCGGTGTTGGTAAGACCAACCTGGCC